>OIYG01000972.1_pt1 | contig 23982 bp, 23 predicted proteins | sample 1587861 | NCBI WGS metagenome assembly OIYG01 (sample SAMN03283272) | human gut metagenome | biome: human-associated habitat; material: feces | host: Homo sapiens | place: Peru | collected 2012 | reverse complement strand
CTGAAGGTACAAGCCAACAGACAATTCAGGCAGTGCTGCTTGCACTGCAAAACGTATGTTAGGCGACATCACAGTCTGCGAGAACATCTATATCGCATGTGGTTATACCGATATGCGTAAATCTATTGATGGACTTGCGGCTGTCGTGCAACAACAGTTTCATCTGGATCCATTCTCGAAGTCACTCTTTTTATTTTGTGGCAGGCATCGTAACAAGATGAAAGCTCTTTTCTGGGAAGGTGACGGTTTTGTCCTCCTATATAAACGACTGGAAAACGGTTCCTTTCTGTGGCCTCGTAATGAAACAGAACTAAAGCCTATCTCATGGCAACAGTTTCGGTGGCTCATGGAAGGATTGCGGATCGAACAGAGACAGTCCATAAAGTCTGCCAGAACAGGCGGCTTTTGTTGAGCAAAAGCCCGTGAAACCGTTGGTTTTACAGGCTTTTTTGAACTTTTTATGGTATAATAAAAGCATTAAAGAGCAAAGGAATCAGACCAGTTATGAATGAAAAAGATGCCTATATAGAGCACCTTGAAAACACCATAAAAGATTTGCAGGATCAGGTAAGCAACCTTACTGAGATGATTCTTTTGCTGCGTAAGGAAAAGTTCGGTTCTAAAAGTGAAAAGACGCCACAAGTAGATGGGCAGCTGTCTTTGTTCAATGAAGCAGAAATCTCGGCTGATTCAAATATCAAAGAACCGCTTGTCAAGCGAAAAGAGCATTTCTATCAGAAAAATCCCAAAACATCTCGTGAAAAACTATTAAAAGACCTTCCTGTGGAGGAAGTACCATGCATGGTTCATCCTGAAGAAATGACCTGCGATCGCTGTGGCGCTCCTCTTAAAGAGATTGGTTATATCAAAGTGCGCGATGAGTTAGAGTATATCCCGGCTAAAATAAAGATCATCCGATATATGCAGCAGGCATGCGAATGTCCTGCCTGTAAGCATAAGGGCATTCCTTTTATCCGTAAAGCAAACACTCCTAAATCTGTCTTAAATCACTCACTTGCTTCACCCAGCTCCGTCGCCCGTGTTATGTACCATAAGTATGTAAATGGGATCCCTCTTTACCGGCAGGAAAAAGACTGGGAACAGGCTGGCGTTGAATTAAGCCGTGCTACCATGGCGAACTGGATCATCCGCAGCAGCGAGGATCACCTGATTCCCGTAGTGGATCATCTTCGGAAAAAGTTACTGAAAAGAGACATCATCCACTGCGACGAAACGCCTGTGCAAGTCTTAAAGGAGAATGGCAAAAAGCCACAGACAAAATCTTATATGTGGCTGTACCGCAGTGGAAATGACGGAAAACATCCGATCATTCTCTATGATTATCAGCCCTCCCGGAGTGGCGATCACGCAGCCAGCTACCTAAAAGATTTCAGAGGCTATGTCCATTCGGATGGATACGCTGGTTACAATAAATTAACTGGTGTCACAAGAGTTGGCTGCTGGGCACATCTCAGACGCAAGTTTGTGGAAGCGGTTCCCATAAAGAAAGCACCCGATGGACTTCCGACCAGTGCTGAAACAGGCCGTCAGTATTGCGACAGGTTGTTTGCTATTGAAGCCACCCTGAAAGACCTGAAACCAGAAGAACGGTTCCGTAAGCGTCTTGAACTGGAAAAACCTGTTCTTGAGGCTTTTTGGTGCTGGCTTGATTCCATAAATGCGTTAAAAGGTTCTGCCCTTGGCAAGGCAGTCACCTACGCGCAGAATCAAAAGCCATATATGGAAAACTATCTTCTGGATGGAAGATGCCCATTATCAAACAATGCTGCGGAAAACGCGATACGTCCCTTTACGATCGGGCGAAAGAACTGGCTTTTTGCGGACACTCCCAAAGGGGCTTCTTCATCCGCTGCCGTATACAGCCTAGTGGAGACTGCTAAAGCAAACAATCTTAATGTATTTGCATATCTGGAGTATCTGCTTACCTATATGCCAGGATCAAACTGGCGTCAATATCCAGAAGAGTTGGACGATTTAATGCCATGGTCGCCACAAGTACAGGCACAGTGTAAATAAGAATCCTAACGGAGGATGGTGTTGTGAGCCATCCTCTTATTTTGTCTAGGCATCATCTTATTAAGCGCTTACTTTCCTATCACCACTATAGAAAACTGGAGAGTTTAGAAAAACTTCTAAACTCTCCAGTTTCCTCTATGCTTCAATATTTGCCACATATAAATTTTTATTTCATATCTATACTATCTGCCGCTTTCAACAGCAACATCTACTCTAGTCTGTACCACGCCCACTAACATTTCTTCCATTACCTATATTCATGCCGGTCATTAATCTTTTTTACTCATAAAATGATTATTCTCATATCGATATTCTTTTTTGCCATCTGAAAAAAATATGCAAAAAAGTATAAAAATCACAAAAAAAATATTGACAATCTTAATAGCTCTTAATAGAATAATAGGGAGGAAAACCGAAAATGGTTTACCAGTGTTGAATGTAGCTAATAGCTACAAAGAGTACTTGACCGCCATTACTGCAATAATGGCGGTCATTTTTTTGCTCAATTTATTCATAAAAAAAATACTTAAAAAAATCAAAACAAAATTTTATATAGCAATGCAGCATTTTTTACATTTATTGCTAAATGCTCATGCAAACCATTTTCAGTTCTTCCCTTCAAGAATATATCATATACGTTTCTTTTAATCAATAGGCAATTCTTTTTTTTCGTCATTTTAACGGTTTTTCACTCAAATTCATAGTTTTTTTGCATTTAACAAATTTTTACCTTCAAACTCGTTGTCTCTCAAAATCTAAACCATATGCCATTCATTCCCTATACAAGCAAAAAGCTTACCTGCGCCTTTTAAACAACACGATAAGCTTATTTTTTACGAAAACTAATTGCATATGATAGATAGGATGCTCAATATAATAGGGAAACCCAAATGTCTTACCAGTGTTGAATAGAACTATTTACTTCAAAATACATCAGACCCTCATCACTGCAATAATGATGGTCACTTTTTCTTTTTTAAAAATTCTCAAACATAAATCCACAAGACTAATTGTATACATCCCAAATTGAATTAATAATCCAAATGTAATCATGGCGCTACCTCCCTATGCTTTATGCAAATAGATTAGGTAAGCTGTCTTTGGATTTCCCTATGTAGTGAAAAGATACCACAAAAATTTTTGTAAATCAATATAAGCAACCTATTTTTTCCATTTTGATCAATTTCGTCTTACTTTTTCTCTCCTTTTCTGCATATTTCATAAAAATATCAATTTTTTTATAATATCCACACCTTCATTTTTTTCATAAATAGTATCATTCTTTTCTATGACTAATTTGACGCTGTAAATACAGTTTGATAAAATGTATTTACGAAACTCAGTACTATTTTAAGGAGGCATATATAAATGCCAGAAAAACTACTATCAGGAGCTGCATATATCCGTGTCTCAACTGACAAACAGGAAGAATTGTCTCCTGATGCCCAAAAACGTCTAATTTTAGATTATGCAAAGCAACATAATATTCTATTATCAGAAAAAGATATCTTTATTGAAAACGGAATTTCAGGAAAAAAAGCTGATAAGCGTCCTATGTTCCAGCAGATGATCGCCCTGGCAAAATCAAAGGAGCATCCTTACGATATAATTCTCGTTTGGAAATTTTCAAGATTTGCACGAAATCAGGATGAATCTATCCTGTATAAATCTCTGCTCCGCAAAAAAAATATTGATGTTGTCAGCATCTCCGAACCAATTATTGATGGTCCGTTTGGATCCCTGATTGAACGGATTATCGAGTGGATGGATGAATATTATTCTATCAACCTGTCCTCTGAGGTAAAACGTGGCATGACCGAAAAGGCACTACGCGGGGGATATCAGGCTACTACTCCACTCGGATATGATTATCATCCTGGCGATGTTCCGACCATCAATGAAAAAGAAGCACAGATTGTACGGAAAATTTTCCAGTCGTACAATGCTGGTGCTGACTTTACATCTATAGCTCGTGATCTGAACGAATCCGGTTTTCGGACACGCCGCGGAAATCTTTTTGAACTTCGTGTAGTTCGATATATTTTAAAAAACCCATTCTACATTGGAAAGATTCGTTGGAATAGGGCAAAACACAGCTCCTGGATTGAAAACGATCCGGAGGATATCATCATCGTTGACGGTCAGCATCCTCCTATAATAAGCGAAGAAGAATTCAATACTGCTAATGAGCGGATCAATCGTGAATTTCGCCCTGTCCGCAGAAAAGGAGTCTGCTATACCAAACACTGGCTTTGTGGAATATTAAAATGCAGCTACTGCGGTGCAAATCTGATCTATGTAAACGACAAACGTAACAAATGCGGCACTGGCAATTTCCAGTGCTATAAATACGCAAAAGGTCTCCACAAAAAATCCTGTTCGGTTTCACAGCGGATTGCAGAAGAAAGCGTCATGGATGCTTTGGAAAGTATTCTTTCAACTGGCTATGTAGATTTCAAATATTCTGCGCCTGATAATGATTCTTCCAATTCCAAACTTCTATTCTTAAAAAAAGAACTGGAAAGCCTTGACAAAAAAGAACAGCGTATCAAAGCTGCTTATATTGATGGGATAGACACACTAGACGAATATAAGGCAAATAAAAATCGAATTTCTGATGAGCGTAAACAGATCACTGACAAAATCAATGAGCTATCCGTACCTACTAATGTAGATACTTCCGCGCTTCAGCAACAGATGCTCCTGCGCTGTCATAATATATATGACATCCTAAAATCTGAAGCTAATGATGAAACGAAAGCTGCCGCTATCCGCAGCATTTGTGAATCAATTACTTTTGATAGAGATACTTGTACATTTAAATATGTGTTTTATCTTGGATGATAATAAAATCCGGAAATCACCAATTTCTCTGGTAATTTCCGGATTTATATGTATGCCTTTTTCATTCTTCGTATGATTTACTTTGATACAACACATCTGTTTCTCCCTTAACTATATCTATACGCGCTTTATACAACCAATATGCCCGATTTCCCAGATACTCTGTTAATGGATTAAAGAATGAGCATATACAGTATGTTTCTTCCCTACTTCTCTTTCTCAAAAAAATATATGCCGTATTCTCTTTAAGTGTGCTCTTAATTACATAATCTGCTTTTATTGACGAATATCGGTTATTTCCTTTTATATATTCACAAATTACATTTTTGTTTTCCAAATGTGCTTTCAAATATCTAAGTGAATAAATCCGATCATGTACATTGGCATAGCTGTCCTGCACATAATAATAACTTGGACTTTTTTGCAAATACTCATCCGATATATTTCCAGCCTCTATTTCTTCAAAGAGCTTTTTTCCATTTTTCGGTATATCAATATCATCCACATATTGCAGTCCTGCAATATGATGAAAATCATTCTGACGAAAATCCAATATCATTTTCACCAATTTTTTATGGCAGGAAATCCGCAAATCAAATCTATAGTTTTGGATTAGTTCATTAAATTCATGATACGCTATTTGTATATCATCCATGCATTATCCCCTATACGCCAAAAGGCTCCTTTAAGGAGCCTTTTCTTAGAGACTTTCTTTCGGTTTTACACCTAGATGCGCCGCGGTAAATCTCCATACCCTTGTAGACCTCCATGCACACCGGCTCGCATCCCGGCATACATTTCAACAGCCAATCTTAGCAGTCATAGTCGCTGCATTGTTTCGATTTTTTAGAAATCAACAACGGATTTCTTATCTATATTATACACAATTTCATAGATAATGGTTAAAAAATTTTTCATGAAAATATCTACTTTTTTTGTGCAAAATTACATATTTGCAATACATATTATTTCTTAGCCGGATACTTCTCAGCCACTTTTTTACAGCGTTCTTTCATTTCTCTACTCGCAGCAAATTTCTCTAATTCTTTCATTACACCTTTATTTTTTACTTCATAAACATAATTAACATCTACTGCTGACATAGTATCATATCCTTCCTTCAAACAATATTATTTTTCTTTTTTCCTCTATATAAAATTGTTATAACTTAACGTAATACAGTCCTCCGTACTGACTCAAGATACACTGTGCGATCTTCGGGTTTGGATTTGTAATCTTTACCGGATACTGCAATCTCTTTTCATAATTCCACATTAGCAAGCTCCTCCTTCCCATGGCAGCGGCATGGATGCCCAGTCAAAGGTACACTCCGGCGTGGCGAGATCCACCGTGAGCGGTCCGTACAATCTCGCGTATTCGCGCAGCGCCTCTTCCCTCAGTTTTTTATAATGATTGAAATAACTGATCGCGTCCGTATCCTCCGGATGTGTATCCAGATACAGTGTGATATCATTTACCGCAAAGCTGATCTTTGTAATGTACGCGTACAGCTGCTGTCTTTTCATCTGTGCCGCATTCCCTGCTCTGTTCGGATTCCGGTTCATGGTCTGGTTCATTTTCTTTCCATCCTCCTTCCGAGAAACGGCTTATTCAGTTCCGGAAAAATCGTTCCGATCATCAGTGCTTTTTCCGGCTCATACACCTTATAGAAATTCTGCCACGGCACATATGCCATCGCGACAACCTGGTCTTTGCAACTATCGTTTTCCATACAAAAAGATCCCTCCTTTTTCATTCTTTATACCTTATGAAAAAGAAGGGATTTTGTGCATCCTAGAGGCCGCCGAGCTGGTCGATGGAATTTAAGATCTCCCGGATATCCGCCGTATCTCCCGGATAATCCACCAGCATACGCTCTGTATTTTTGCGCTTATCCTTTAAGGATCTTGTATCATTTTCTATTTTTGCACGAAGTTTCTGCCTGCGTTCGATCAGATCATGCTTGATCTCCACCATCTCTCTCGGATCTACGAGCGCCTTTGCCTGATCCAGCCAGACTTTTGTATCATAAAGCCGATAGCTGCGCAGTGCCCGCAGTAATTTCGCGTTGTAAAAATCCAGTTCTTCATTCAGCTGCTGGAATTTTTCCCTCTCTTCCACCGCCTCTTTGTATTCTTCCCAGATCTGGTTAAATTCATAAGAATTTTTCACATGATATTTCTCGCAGGCATAGTCCACCGCATTGGTCGCATTGACATATTTGATCTTCATCTTGTTTAACAGCGTGATCGCGTGATTTCTGTTTCTATCGGACTGTCTGATCTCTTCCGCGTTATTCTGTTCCCGGTGATAGATCAAAAACGCGCAGACACCCGCCGCGAATAAAAAGAGCATCCAGATCCACTGGGTATTCACCGCAAAGATCGACTGCAGTACCAAAAGTACCGCAAACACGATAACCGCCACAGAAAACAGGATAATGGAAAGTTTTCGCAGGAAATTCTGCTCGTCGCGCAGCGCTTCCGCATTGTACACCCATTTCGTTTTTTCCGATTCCAGATACCGCATATCCCGTGTTACGGCTGCCTGATATGCTTCGCTGGATTCCAGGCGTCTGATCGCATCCGGTATCTCGTCTTCTTCCCGCTGCATCTGCCCAAACTGTGCATCGTTGATCTTTTTTTCCGTCTTCATGTATTCGGTTCTGGTATTTCCGAGTGCCACTACATTTTCCGCCGCCTGCCGGATCTCCGCCATCTCTTCCTCCGACATATCCTCAAGCAGCTGTATGTCATTCAGATAGGAAGTGACCACTTTGTACTCCGACTTAGTATCCTCCAATGCCTTTGCCGCCTCGATCATCTGCTCACATTCATCCAGCATCCGGTTTCCCGGCTGATCCCCGCCTTCCGGCATTTCTTCTGCTATCACATTTTCCTTGATCTCTACGTTTTCTGCTTTTTTTCTCTTTCGAAATAGTTTCATCTGTCTTCTGCCGCCTTCCTGTACTCCTGTTTCCACTGTTCCATCATCCCAAACAACAGAGCTTCATAGCCTCTGACATCCCCGTTTTTCTTTGTTTCCTGTATTTTCTGCCATTGTTCTAAAAACTTTTTATCCTGCGGTTCTTTCTTAAAGTCTTCCTCCAGACATGCGCGTGAGAGCAGCGCCGCTTCTGCGGATTCCTGCTCCTCATTTTTTGCATATGCTTTCTCATAACATTCCCCGGCGCGCGCGAACATGAAAAGCCTTGCGTATGCCGTTCCCATGTTATGCCATACTCTGCCAAGCAGCACTTCTTCTCTCCGGTTCTCCGGCACATGCTCCGTGAGCGGCTCATATGCCCGGATGCTGCTTTTATATTTTCCGCTCATAAGAAACCTGTCTGCTTTTAAAATTTCCTGCTCAAACAGGCTTTTGTCTTCATATGCTTTTATCCTGGCCAAGACACGTCTTCTCTGTTCCTCATCCAGATACGACACCATTTTTAAAACCGTATCCGTAAACTCTGCCATATCCTTTTTCCCGGCAAGCAGATCAAAGAGCGTCTGTCCCTCATCTGCCAGCCCAAGTTCCTCTTTTACCCAGCCGGCAAAGGATTCTTTATAAATGTCTATCCCTGTCAGTTCCGCGTGCTGATCCATGCACCACGCCAGTTCCTCCAGCGAATATATGTTTACCGCTATACTTTCCAAAAAATACGGCACAGCCGCCAGCGTTCCGCGGCATAAGATCAATTCTCCCATCCTGTTTTCCTCACATCTTCAGGGTATACAAAAAAACCTTGTCCGAGCTTTTCCGGATCTCTCCAAATCCGAGATCTTTGATACTCACTTGTATTTCCTGATCCGAAAGCGGCTTTAACGTGATCCGCAAACGCGTGGTCTTTGCCGGACACTCCGGCAGATCCGTCAGTTCCAGTGTCTCCACCTTCGCCTCTCCACTCTCCGGATACTGCAGCCAGAAATCAACCCGTGGCGCGTCATCCAGGATCACTTCACACTCTTTTTCCGCCTCAAAACAGCTTTCTCCGGCTGAAAGCAGCGAATAAAATGAGATCCCCTCTCCGGTTCGAACCTTTATGCTCACATTATACTTTAATTCATGCTCCCCGATATACACAAACGGCCAGTGGAAATATCCATCCCGCACACCGGCGGCATAGCACACGCCCTTTGTATACAGATTTTTACCGAAAAACGCCCGTCTCCCGCTGCACAGCATGCGGACAGACTGTTTCATCCAGTCTCCCTCGAAACCATCTCCGACCAGATAACTGCAGGATATGATCCTTCCCTGAAACACTTCTTTGATATATTCCGAAAATTCAAGGTCACGATCCCCGCTTAATCTCCCATACTCTTTTTTGAGCAGTGTGACGATCTGTGGCGTCGTGTTTTCATTTCTGGAAAGCACACAGCTCCACAGCCTGTCATTTTCACCGGAAAACAGAACCACATCATGCAGCCAGAGTTCTTTTTTCTGACTGAGTGCGTAATAGTAAAAGCTCTCGCTGTGATCCATCATAAAAAACTGTTCCTTCTGGATCCCCAGTTTTTTCATGATCTCTTTCAGCATCTTTACTTTGTCCGCGTCCAGGTCTTCCACGGTAAGTCCCAGCAGATGGATCTTCATCTGCCCCTTATATCTTCTTGGAAGCATGAGCACTTTCCGGAAAAATACCGCCAACAGATCCATCGCCCGGTAATCCACGTCTTCGATCCGTATCAAGCTGCCCGCCTTCGCCTGTTCCCAGAGATCCTGTATGAGCGTCCCGCCGCCTGCGTCCGCATTCTGGCGTTCGAATGCCTCCCTGCCAAAATACCACTGTCCGATCCCTCTTTTTTTGTAAAGCGCCATCGGGATCTGGTACTGCTCACTGCCCGCGATCGTACTTAAGGTTTCCGGCTCTCCGTTTCCTTCGGTAAAACAACTTACCAGCACATGGTTTTTCCCGATGTCCATGCCGATATAGAGTTTTTCTTCCGTCATCTGCCCTCACCTCTCTGCCCGATGATCACCCGGAAATTCTTTTCTGTAAATTCTTTCTTCTTCTCATACGCAAGCGCCAGCCGCTCTAACTCCTCGTAGTTTTGCAGGGTCAGGTTCATAAGCATCGCGTTTAAAAATTCATAACTGTCTTTTTCCTGCTCTCCGTATACGTCCTGTCTGGTAATCTGCGCGCTCTCCGTAATCCTTGTCTGCTCTCCATTTCGCTCTTCGATATAGTACTGCAGGGAATCCCCGAAAAACAGCATAAAGCGGCTTGCATAGATCCCGGCATACACTTCTTTCATTTCCTCTTCTTTAAACTCTTCCTCGCCTACCGCGTAATGCAGGATCACTTCTGCCTGCGCGTCCGTATGATATTCGAGAAAGGTCTGCCCCTGGAAGAAATATTTCTGCTGCAGCTTCCGGTCAAAACGTTCGTAAAACGAAAAATACATATCCCTTGCCGTATACTCTCCCAACAGCGCATCGACCAGTTTTTCTTCCTGTTCCTGCAGGTTCCGCTCGAACGCAAGATGTTTTAAAACCGCAAGTCTGCATGCGTCGGTCAGAGGTTCTTTTTCCAGAAGTTTTTCCTGTAATTCCAGAAAGATCTCCGGATCGATCACCATGTCATCCACAAAGTAATGCTGCGCGAAGTAATTAAAATATGCAAGCAGCACCGTGCGGTCTCCTCCGTTTTTCGCATACTGCCGGAAGAGATCCGATGCGTGTTCCACAAACTCTGTCGTATAAAGCATCTGCACCAGGATCCACTCCTCCAACTCCGGATCCTCGATCTCATACTTCTTTGCTGTCTCCCACAGCTCATACATCTGTCTGGTCGGTCCGTGATAATAACGGCAGAGATAACGAAGGAGAACATCGTTGTATTTGCCGGCACGCAGTGCTTCCATGCCAAGTCCGACTAAAACTTCATCCTCCTCATGATCCCCGGTCTCTATCATGTGACTGCACAGTACGACCAGTTTCGAAGGATCGGCGAGCTCACTGCCGCAGGAGATCAAAAGATCGTATGCCTCTTCAAAGAGCTTGCGTTCCATCAGCAGGGAGAAGACATATTTCCGGGCATTTTTATCCAGCCACGAAACATCTGCTTTTTTCAGATACCGCTCAAGCTCCTCTTCCATGTCATGGATCACATAGTACTCCAACACTCTTGGCATGAGTTTCGCTTTATATCTTTTATCCACTGCGTCCGAATCCATAAGCACCGAAAAAAGCGCTCCGTCTTCCCCGTCAACGGCATAGAAATTTTCTTTTCCCGCAAGGTATCCGAGCGCATACTCGATCCGATCCGGCGCATAGCGCATACACTTCCGCAGATAGCGTCCCGGCCGCATAAGCTTTTCAAGCTGGTAGGAAAGCGAGGTATAACGCCGTCCATTTCTGTCTTCTAATAAGATTGCGTATTCTCCCGAAAACAACGGAACATATGCACTGTTTCCCTGAAATGCCACACGGATCTTCTGCCTTAACTGCGGCTCGATCACCAGCGCACCCGTGATATCCGGTGAAAAGCACACCAGTTTGTTCATGTAAAGAATGCGGGCGAGCGACTCGGATAATTCCTTTGTGAGCATTCCCTCGTCCAGCATTTCCTCATAGATCACCGACAGATTGTCATTGATCCTGCCTTTTTTTATCTGCTGCATGGCAAATCGTTCCATCTGCCTGCGGTAATTCTCATACAGTCCCGGCTCTTTTTCCCGGTTGGCGATGATATTTACATATAAAACCGCCTTCTGCTCATCTGAAATACTGCTGTCATACTGAAAATACAGCAGCACCTGACGCGGAATACGGACAATACTCCGCTTATCCAGTGACATCATGTATGCTTCGTTCAGATTCGTAATATGTAATTCTTCCCGAATCGCCCGCGCATACCACGCCACATAATCCGGAGCAAAGCACTGCCCCTTGATCAGATACGAACAGATAACAGAAAGCATCTCTTTTCCGTCAAAATAACGGTATGCCTCACTTAAAAGTTCATATATCTTTTTATCAAAAACCCGCTTGTTCGCCGCGAAGTTCATGATCGTAACTGCCAGTTCCCTGTTTAATGCCTTTTTTGCTGCCGCCCATCGCAGGATCTTAAGCTCGGTACCTTCGAGTGATGTGACAAGTCCCGGATCGTGCTGATACAAATACAGCGCTTCCAGATAAAGATACGGGCTTGCCGTTCCCTGCCCGATCCTCTCTTTTATCACTGCGAGTTTTTTCGCCGGATCATCCAGATATTCTTCTTTTAAAAACAAAAGTACCCAGAACAGGATGTCGTTGTCCGGATTTTCGCGAAAGATCTCCTGGATACGCTGCGTGTTTTTCCTGACATAGGAAGGCTCCCGCTCCGCCAGTGTACACAGATACAGATAGTAGCCATACTGCGGGCTCTCCGTGTCCTCCGCCTCTTTTTTGTAAGCCTCAAGGATCCAGAGTGCCTCCTGTTTCTGTCTGTTGATCAAAAGCGCCTGTGCCCGCATAAGTGAAAACCACGCATGATCCGGTTCTAATGCCTGCATATGCTGCAATAAACGCACCGACTCCGATGCCCACACTCCGGTCACGATCCGCTTTAGGCGATAATCGGTATAAAGCTCCGCCAGTTTCACACGCGAAGACGCCAGTTCCATCCGCTCCCGTGAAATATGTTTTTCCCGCTCCCCGGAAGAAACGCAAAACTCCACGCACTGCACCTGACTGGTATTTTTTAAGGTAACGCGCGCAAAATTTCTGCCCGCATGCAATTTATCCGCACGGATACGGTAATACACCTGACATCTGCTGCCGATAAAGTCCGCTGTTGTGACTTTTCTTTTCTCCGGGATCAGAAAATCCGCATCGCTGTCTACATCCAGCTCCACATAGCCCCATTGGTCTTTCTTTAACTCGATCTTTCCTCTGATGTCTTCCGTGATCCCGTAGTATTCCTGATATTTCGTGTCAAGCGAAATCAGAACACTGCTCTTTTTCCCGGTTCCGACCAGAAATTCTTCCACATTCTGCGGCAGAAACGGCGGCTCTGCAAATCCCTCATAAAGAAGGCGTTCCCTTACCTGCTCTTTCTTCAAGACGTTGCGAAAACTTTTAGACGAAAAAACCTTGCAGGCTTCCGTAAAATTTTCTTTCGCAAGACGTGTAAAATCCGCAAGGCTCTTTATCTTTCCGATCGACGAATCCGCATAAAGTTTTGTCACATCCGCCTCATAGGCAAGATGATGCTCTCCGCCCTCCGCAACGACATAAAATTCTCCACAGACCACATCGCCTTCGGTCAGCCCTGCTCCGTGGAACTGGTAACGGATTGTCACTTCCGTCCCTTCAAACTGCGGCGTCAGACATTCCATACGCGTATCCGAGGTATATACCACACCGCGCATCGGGATATGATTTAAACTTTTTATGGTAAATGTACCGGATACCTCCTGTCCTTCCAGGATCTCCAGCTCTATTTTATCTGCCGAAAATTCCGGCACCGGACGTCCCTGTCCAAACTTCCCCCTTGCGAGTTCCTCTATTTGTTTCCGCACCTCTGCCACCCGCTTTTTCTTTCTTGCTTTTTCGTTTCATACAGTTATAATAGATTATAAACTATTTGACAAATTCATGCAACATCTGGAGGTAAACTATGATACAGCACAAAGAGCACTTTCACGGCAGTGATCTTGAGAAGATCGAGCAGATCTATGGCATAAAGAAGGAAGAGATTACCAGCTTTTCCGCCAACGTAAATCCGCTCGGCATCTCACCGTTACTGAGAAAAACACTGGCAGATCACATCGATGCCATAAGCACTTACCCGGATCGGGAATACACCTCGCTGCGCCGCTGTCTGTCCGCCTATACCGGTGCCAGCCCGGATCACATCATTGTCGGGAACGGCTCCACCGAGCTGATCTCTTTATTCATTCAGATCACGCATCCAAAAAAAGCCCTGATCCTTGGCCCGACCTACTCCGAGTATGAGCGGGAGATTTCCTTATGCGGCGGTACGACCGTATACTATCCGCTCAGAGAGGAAGCGGATTTTGCTCTCGATGTACACGATTTTACCGAACGTCTTGACCAGACGCTCGATCTTGTTGTCATCTGCAATCCCAACAACCCGACTTCCTCCTGTATCCGTGCTTCCGAGATGGCACAGATCCTCGCCGCCTGCAGACAATACGGGATCTATGTCATGGTGGATGAGACCTATGTGGAATTTGCGGAGCATGTGGATGAGGTCACGAGCATCCCGCTTGCGGCATCCTACGATAATCTGATCGTTTTGCGCGGCACCTCCAAATTTTTCGCCGCTCCCGGTCTCCGTCTCGGCTATGCCGTCACCGGAAACGGGGAACTGCTCACCGAGATCCGCACAAAGAAAAATCCCTGGACGATCAATTCCCTGGCCGCGATCGCGGGGGAGATCATGTTTCGGGACACCGACTACATCAACGAGACCAGAGCGCTGATCTCCCGGGAACGGAAACGGATGGCTGATGCCCTCTCCTCCATTCCTGGCGCACCGGCTTACAAGCCTTATCCCGCCCACGCCAATTTCGTCCTTGTCCGGATCTTAAAAGAGGATCTGACCTCCGGATTTTTGTTTGACACCGCGATCCGCGAAAAAATGATGATCCGTGACTGTTCCACTTTCCCATATCTAAGTGAGAAATACATCCGCTTTTGTGTGATGTCCCCCGAAATGAACGATAAACTGCTCGACTGTCTGATCGCGGCAACAAAAAAGCGCTGATCCAAAACGGATCAGCACTTTTTTTATTTATTCTGCAGCAAGTTTTCCAGCATCAAAAATGCTTTCTATTTTCCCTGTAAATACTCATCGATCGCCTTTGCCGCATGCTTTCCTGCACCCATTGCAAGAATAACCGTAGCCGCGCCTGTCACGGCATCTCCACCGGCATATACTGCCTCTTTGGATGTCTTTCCGGTTTCTTCCTCCGCAACGATACATTTTCTGCGGTTGGTCTCAAGACCTTTGGTTGTGGAAGAGATCAGCGGATTCGGAGATGTTCCGAGAGACATGATAACTGTATCTGCCTCCATCTCATACTCAGAACCAGGGATCTCTACCGGGCTTCTTCTGCCGGACGCATCCGGTTCCCCAAGTTCCATGCGGATGATCTTAATTCCTTTTACCCAGCCGTTTTCATCTACCATGATCTCTGTCGGATTCTGCAAAAGATCAAAGATGATGCCCTCTTCTTTTGCGTGATGTACTTCCTCTGCTCTCGCCGGAAGCTCTGCCTCACTTCTGCGGTATACGATATGTACTTCCGCTCCGAGACGAAGCGCTGTTCTCGCCGCATCCATCGCAACGTTTCCGCCGCCTACGACTACAACTTTCGCGCCTTCACGGATCGGGGTATCATACTCGCTCTTAAATGCCTTCATCAGGTTATTTCTGGTCAGGAACTCATTCGCGGAGAACACGCCGTTTGCCTGCTCACCCGGAATACCCATGAAACGCGGAAGTCCTGCACCGGAACCGATAAATACCGCCTCGAAACCTTCCTCTTCCATCAGCTCGTCGATCGTCACAGATTTTCCGATCACAACGTTTGTCTCGATCTTAACGCCAAGTGATTTTACGTTTTCAATTTCCTTCGCAACTACTTTCTGCTTCGGAAGACGGAATTCCGGAATACCGTAGCAGAGTACGCCGCCTGCCTCATGCAGTGCCTCAAAAATCGTCACATCATAACCGAGTTTTGCAAGATCTCCTGCACAGGTAAGACCGGAAGGACCGGAACCGATCACTGCGACCTTATGTCCGTTCTTCTTTTCTGCCGGAGCAGGCTTGATTCCGTTCTCTCTTGCCCAGTCAGCCACAAAACGTTCCAGTTTTCCGATGGAGACCGCTTCACCTTTGATGCCACGGATACATTTTCCCTCACACTGGCTTTCCTGCGGGCACACACGTCCACAAACTGCCGGAAGCGCGCTGGACTGTGAAATGATCTGATATGCCGCTTCAAAGTTTCCCTCTTTTACCTCCGCGATAAAAGCCGGAATATTGATAGAAACCGGGCATCCCTTTACGCACTGCGCATTCTTACAGTTCAGGCATCTGGATGCCTCTGCCATTGCTTCTTCCTTGGTATATCCCAAACAGACCTCCTCAAAGTTCGTTGCGCGAACTTTTGGCTCCTGTTCTGTTACCGGTACTTTCTTCATTACGTCCATTATTTGTCACCTCCACAGTGTCCGCATCCGCCATGATGGGTATCACCCTCCTGCAGTTTTAACATGGCTCTGCCTTCTTCCGTCTTGTACTGCTGCTGCCGTTTCATTGCCTGGTCGAAATCCACGAGATGACCGTCAAATTCCGGTCCGTCTACGCAGGCAAATTTCACTTCATCGCCTACCACCAGACGACAGGCACCACACATACCGGTTCCGTCCACCATGATCGGATTCATGGATACCACGGTAGGAATGTTCAGTTTCTTTGTTAAAACGCAGACAAATTTCATCATGATCATCGGTCCGATCGCAACACAGTGGTCATAATGGTTTCCGCCATTTACCAGTTCTTCCAACTGCGCGGTTCCAACTCCGTGGAATCCGAAAGATCCGTCATCGGTCGTCACATAAAGATTTCCTGCAACCGCTTTCATCTCATCTACATAAAACAGAAGATCCTTGGTACGGGAGCCCATAATGACATCAACATCCACACCGTGCTCTTTTAACCATTTTACCTGCGGATATACCGGAGCTGTTCCGACTCCACCCGCGATAAACACGATCTTCTTCTTTCTGGTTTCCTCTAAATTTTCTTCTTCGCAAAGCTCAGATGGGCAGCCGAGCGGTCCTACGAAATCCATAAAAGAATCGCCCTCTTTATATTCCGCCATACGCGTTGTGGAATATCCGACAGTCTGGAATACGATCGTAACCGTTCCCTTCTCTCTGTCATAATCACAGATGGTGAGCGGGATACGCTCTCCCTCTTCGTCCATCTTTACAATAATGAACTGTCCAGGCAGACAGGACTTCGCCACACGCGGAGCCATGACATCCATCAGATAGATCTTATCTGCCAGCTTTTCTTTTCGTACGATTGGATACATAACCTACCTCCATAATTTTTCCCTTGCAGTATACGTCAACAGAAAACCCGTTTCCATTTTACATACTTATTTCCATGATAATCGAATTAGTCCGAAATAGCAACGATAACTTCCATCTATGGCTTGTATTACTGCAGTGTATCGCTGTAAACACCGATCTCATATCCCTGCGCGCGTACCTGGTCGATAAAGCTGCCAAGGATATCCGCGTTGGTCTGTGATTCCGCATGCAGCAGATAAATTGCGCCCGGATGCAGCTTCTCCATCAGAAGATTTAACGATTCTGTCTCGTCCGGCTGATTGTTCACATCCCAGTCTTTGTAAGCAAAACTCCAGAATACGCTCCGGTAATTGCAGTTGTTTACGACCGCAAGTGACTGCTCGCTGAACTGTCCGGTCGGATAGCGGAACAGATACATGGAATAACCGAAGTTTTCTTTGATATAGGCATCCGTTTCCATGATCTCAGCCGTCTGATCCGCGATGCTGAGTGACGGCATTCCTGCAGACGGATGATGTACGGTATGGTTTCCGACGATATGTCCCTCATCGATCATGCGCTGTACCAGATCCGGATCCGCCTCCGCATAAGGCTTGGTCACGAAAAAGACTGCCTTTGCGTTCTTTTCCTTTAACGTATCGAGGATCTGCGGCGTCATGCCATACTCATATCCCTCATCAAAGGTCAGATAGACCACTTTTTCTTCTGTATTCTTGATAAAATCCACGCTGTACGGCGCAAATTTTTCCTCGTAATTCAATGCGTCCACCGGACGGTTAAATTCATCCCTGGTAGGTCCCATACCCCAGCCCTGACTGGTGTTATCAAGCCCTTCCACGTTTTCGATCATGGCATTGTGAAGTGTTACCACGCCGGACTGCGCGACCTCTGTTTCCGTTTCCGTCTCGGTTTCTGTCTCTGTCTCCAGAACCGCCTCTGTCGCGTCATCCGCCCTTCCATCCATAGATTCTGTCACGGTCTCCGTTGAATCTTTTTTATCCGGCTGCTTTTTCTCCAGCACATGCTGTAACGCCACAAGCACCAGCAGCACGATCAGCAAAAGCACAAGGCAAAAGCCCGCCCGGATCAGTTTTTTCATGTTTTTGTCCCTCATCATTACTTACCACCTTTTCACATACTGCTACCATTGTAACATAGGAATGCCGTTTTGTAAGAATAATTTTTATCCAAAACTGTAAATCATTTCTTAATTTTATCTGAAGTTCCAATAAAAAGACGCCATGAAATGTATCTTTTTGCATTCCATGACGCCAAATCCTTCTATATTATGTGATTTATGCTTTTTTCTTCTTTTGCCCTGCGGTTTTCCTTCCAGAGTTCATCCGCCTTTTTCTCCCAGCGCTCTGCGTAAGGCGTTGTCTTGTTGCACAGATCATCCACCGGCTCCGGTGAAGTCATATCCGTAGACTTTGCCCCGCTCTCGTGAACCATCTTGCGCAGACGTTCCGGATTTTCAAGCATTGGACAGGGACGAAGCATGTTGTCATTAAACGGCATATTGTTGTGGTACTGCATAAAGAGCGGCTGTTGTAAACATTCCAACAGACTCTTTTCCTTGATATTTGCGCCGGAATAATGGATAAATACACAAGGTTCCACATCCCCGTTCGGGTTGATATGCAGATAGTTCTTTCCGCCTGCGATACAGCCGCCTACGAACTCCGCATCGTTCTGGAAATCCATTGCGAAGATCTGCTTTCCGGTCTTCATGCCACGAATCTCACGCACTCTGTGATACATATATTCTCTCTGCTCATTGCTCGGCAACAGATCGAGCGCGGCGTCATTTCCAACCGGCATATAGTGGAAATACCAGGCAAGACGACATCCCTTTTCGATCAGCATGTCAAGGAATTCATCCGAAGTGACCACTTCTATATTCTTGCTGGTATAGCAGATAGATACTCCGTATAAGAGGCCGTTCGCCTTCATGATGTCCATGGCATGCATAACCTTTTGAAAGACTCCTTCGCCGCGTCTTCCGTCGTTGGTCTCCTCATAACCTTCCACACTCAGCGCAAACGAGATATTTCCGACTTTTTTTACTTTCCTGCAGAACTCCTCATCGATCAGTGTTCCGTTGGTAAAGATATGGAACGCGCAGTCATTATGCTTTTCCGCCAGTTTTACAATGTCATCTTTACGCACCAGCGGCTCTCCGCCTGTCATAACATAGAAATGAATGCCAAGTTCTTTTCCCTGTGTGATGATATCGTCCAGCTGGTCAAAGGTCAGCGACATCTGATGTCCGTATTCTGCCGCCCAGCATCCGGTACAGTGCAGATTACAGGCACTGGTCGGATCCATGAGAATCGCCCACGGTACATTGCACTGATATTTTTCCCGCATCTCCTTGACACGTTTCATTCCCGCAAGTCCGGCTTCATAGCCGAGATTCAGCACATGCATCTTTACGATGTTCGGATCCAGCTCGTCCAGTGATTTATACATGAACTGCATCCACTTCTCTTCCGGATGTGAAAACAGTTCCCTCGCATTGTCAAATACATAATCCGGGTAGGAACCGCCCATGATCTTCTGTGCCATATCCACCAGTTTTAACAGGTTCGTCTCGCGGTCCTTGTTAATATATTTCATTGCTCCATCAATCGTTACTTCAAATGTTTTTCTGGTAATCGCATGTTTGATACCCATTTTTCTCAATCCTCCAGCTGTTATTCTTTAGTAATAATCCAGGATCCGAAAATCCTGTTCTGATACCGGTTCCCTGTCACAGCGTTCTATTCTTGAGACAAAAATATACGAACTGTGGCAGAGTCTGTCAATGTATTCCTCGATCAGTCTGTCATCTCCCTGCACTTCCAGTTCCACCGAACCGTCTTCCATATTCCGCACAGTTCCCGTAAGCTCCAGCGCGTCAGCCATGCGCTTCGCGCGATACCTGAAACCCACGCCCTGTACTCTGCCGTATACATTCAGATGTTGCCGTATCTCCATAGCCTACCTTCCTTCGTCTGAAAATTTACATAATATACTATATCATCTTTTTTTTCGCTATCAAATATACAAAAGGATGGGAATGTAGCTTTCTGTCATTCCCATCCAGGTGCCTGTCTTTTCCTATAATAAATTGGTGAGTTTGCTCATTTCCTTCGCTTTTTCCATCAGTTCATCCGCGTGTTCCATCAGATAAACCTCGAGCTGTTCTACTTCCTCCTCGGAAAATCCCTGCTGATTTTCGATCGCGCAGTCCGGCAGGATGCCATCCGCGAAATCTCTGCCGTCCGCCCGCTCAAACCGGACGCTCACGACCTTTTTTCCTTTCCGGTTCAAAAGTCCGGAATAAGTAAAATTGAGTGTTTCTGAAGTTCCCATCTCTTTCTCCCTTCTAGCGCTTCTCCGCAACCAGGATCAACACGCTTCTCTGACTGATCACCGTCTTATACTCCTCTGTCATCTCTTTTAATTTCCAGGATTTCCATGCCGGGTCATATTCCGCCGCAGTGTCCACCTTGATCTTCCACACCAGACCGACCGGCAGTTCCGGAAGCGTCAGATTCAGATCCTCCCAGTAGGTATTGACCGCAACATAGACGATATCGTCTTCCTCCTGATCTTTTTTTCGTCCCGCGTACATCAGGCTGATGCAGTGTGTATCATCACGGCATTCCGTGTTCCATGGCACATCATTGTGTACGCTGATATCCGGGAAGCCGCATCTGGATTCCTCTGTCGTCTTGCGCAACACCGGATGTTCTTTTCGAAACCGGATCAGCTCTTTCGCGAATTCGTACATCTCGCCGTATTTTTCTCTGCGGCTCCAGTCCAGCCAGGAAGTGATGTTGTCCTGACAGTACGCATTATTATTTCCAAACTGTGTATTACAAAATTCATCTCCCGCCAGAAACATGACCGCACCGTGGCTGCACATCAGTGCTGCAAACGCGTTTTTGCACATACGCAGACGCAGCGCGTTTACCGCCGGATCGTCTGTCTCGCCTTCCGCGCCACAGTTCCAGCTGCGGTTGTTGCTCTCTCCGTCCTCGTTGTTCCAGCCGTTTTTCTCATTGTGCTTTGTGTTATAGGAATACATATCATAGAGCGTAAATCCGTCATGGCAGTTTATGAAATTGACGGTAGCGTTTTCTCCACGGTATTTGGGGTCGTAGATGTCCTTTGACCCGCTCATGCGCGCGATCGCCGCACCTGCATATCCGTTATCGCCCTTTAAGAAGCTTCGCATATCATCGCGGTACCTTCCGTTCCATTCCGCCCAGCGGTTCCAGGACGGAAAGTTTCCCACCTGATACAGTCCGCCCGCATCCCATGCTTCCGCGATCAGTTTTACTTTTCCAAGGATTGGATCAAAGGCAAGGCTCTGTAACAATGGCGGATCACTCATCGGAGAACCGTCTTCATTTCTTCCGAGGATGGATGCCAGATCAAACCGGAAGCCGTCCACCCGGTAATTGATCGTCCAGTAACGCAGACACTCCAGGATCATCTGCTGTACGATCGGCTGATTGCAGTTTAGTACATTGCCACAGCCGCTGAAATTGTAATAATGTCCATCCGGGGTCAGCATGTAGTAAATGTTGTTGTCGATCCCTTTAAACGAAAAAAACGGTCCCTTTTCGTTTCCCTCCGCCGTATGGTTAAATACAACATCCAGAATCACTTCGATCCCGTTCTGGTTCAGCTCACGGATCAGCTTTTTTAATTCCAGTCCCTCGCGGTTATGCGAATCCATCGAAGAGTAGGAGGTATTCGGGGCAAAAAAGCACACCGGGCTGTACCCCCAGTAATTATAAAGCTGCTTTCCATCCACCACGCGGGAATCTTCCATCTCGTCAAACTCAAACACCGGCATCAGTTCCACCGCATTGACTCCAAGGCTCAACAGGTACGGTATCTTTTCCCGGATCCCGGCAAAAGTTCCCTTGTTTTTTACTCTGGACGATTTATCCTCGGTAAATCCGCGGACATGCGCCTCATAGATGATCAGATCGTCAAACGGGATCTGCGGCTGTTTTGTCTTGCCCCAGTCATACTCACTGCGGACTACTCTCGCTTTATAGAAAAACCCCTCATCCTGTTTTTCTCCCCAGAGCCGCTGTCCCGCAACCGCTCTCGCGTATGGATCCAGGATAAATTTTCGCTTGTCAAAGATCAGTCCCTTCTTCGGATCAAACGGTCCATCGAACTGGTACGCATATTCAAACTCCGAAATATTTAAGTCGTACACGATCATCGAATAGGTGTTTCCGATGCGGTAGTCCTCCGGAAACGGGATAAGCGCATACGGTTCGTCCTCCCTGTTATGGAATAACGCAAGTGTGCAGGAGGTCGCCTGGAAGGAATGTACGGTAAAATTCACCCCGACACCTCCCGGTATTTCAAACGCGCCGTTAAAATTATAGTATCCCGGTCTCACCTGAAATCCGTTTATCACATCCGTTGGATGCTGTAATAACTGTTTTCTGCTTTCGTCCATAGTCCCTCTCCCTTCCTTCTTTTCCCCTGCTTTGTTCCAAAAAAGATCATTTCCGCAGCCGGTACATATGATCCAGCGGACCATTGCCGTGGCCGAGATCAAGTCCCGCCGCGATCGCTCCGGTCAGATATTCCTTCGCGCGCCCGACCGCCTCTTTCAGCGGAAATTCCTCCGCCAGTCCGCAGGCAATCGCTGAAGATAACGTACATCCGGTTCCATGTGTGTTTGTATTGTCGAGCCGCGTCCCCGGAAACCAGACACCCTCTTCTCCCGTAAAAAGGTAATCATCCGCGCCGGTATCCGCGTGCCCGCCTTTGATCAGCACTGCGGTACGGTACTTTTTCGCAAGTGATGCCGCAGCCTGTTCCACTTCTTTTTTATCGCGGATCTCCTCACCCAACAGCCGTGCCGCCTCCGGTATATTCGGAGTGATCAGCGCCGCCTCCGCAAACAGTTCCAAAAAGAAATCCCCGCTCGCGTCCCCGGAAAGTTTCCTGCCGCTGGTCGCTGCCATAACCGGATCCACAACTACCTGCGTGATCTTTTGCTCTTTTAATGCTGCCGCGATCACAAGAAGCTGTTCCTTATCCGGGATCATTCCGATCTTGACTGCATCCGGTCTGATGTCGGAAATGACACTATCCAGCTGTTCCTTCAAAAACATGACCGGCACCGGCATCACATCCGATACACCAAGGGTATTCTGCGCCGTTAAGGCAGTGATCACACTCATCCCATACAATCCATGCGCAGCAATGGTCTTTAGATCCGCCTGTATTCCGGCTCCCCCGCTGCAATCACTTCCCGCGATCGTAAGTACCGTTTTCATGCCTCTTTTAACTCCTTCACGCGCCCTGCCAGTTCTTCTGCCGCTGATGCGATATTTTCTGCCGCGATCACCGCAGAGACGACCGCAACTCCGTCAATTCCGGTTCCTTTCAACTCTTCCACATTGTCAGCCTTGATCCCGCCGATCGCAACGATCGGGATCGCAACCGCCGCGCAGATCCTCTTTAACTCTTCCTTTGAAGTCACTTTTGCGTCCTGCTTGGTTCCGGTTACAAACATTGCCCCGACACCGAGATAATCCGCACCATCCGCTTCTGCCTGTTTTGCCTGCTCCACGGTTCTTGCGGATACCCCGACGATCTTATCCGGTCCGAGCAGTCTTCTCGCCTCCGCCGCCGGAATATCACTCTGCCCTACATGAACGCCATCGGCATCCACCGCAAGCGCAATATCCACACGGTCATTGATGATAAGCGGCACCCCCGCCTGATCGGTGATTTTTTTTACTCTCTGCGCAGTCTCAAAAAATTCTTTTGCCGAGCAGTTCTTTTCGCGCAGCTGTACCATCGTCACCCCGCCAAGCAGTGCCTGGCGCACCGCGTCTTCCACTGTATCTGCCCGCATCAGATCACGGTCTGTACAGAGATACAGCGTATAATCCACATCACTTTTTTTCATCGTTCTCTCCTTTTGTCCTTCCCTGTTGCCGGTTTTCCCGTCGCCAATCGAGTAGGAGGCTAACCATTAGTTGATTAGCCGACCTCTCACACCACCGT
>OIYG01000970.1_pt1 | contig 24015 bp, 27 predicted proteins | sample 1587861 | NCBI WGS metagenome assembly OIYG01 (sample SAMN03283272) | human gut metagenome | biome: human-associated habitat; material: feces | host: Homo sapiens | place: Peru | collected 2012 | reverse complement strand
TGAATAAGGATAATTTGAATTGTCCTTTCGAGGATAGTCAGCTTTTTCAAAAACATAGAGAAATTTCCCAAGTTCATTTTGGGGAAGCTCAAAATTCTTGAAAAATGGCACTTTTCTACAAATCCATTTCCCAAAAACAACTCCCAAATTCATTTTTGGGACTCCAAATCTTACTTTTGGGAAAATTTTGGGGAACTAAGTAAAACTCGGGAAAGGTGGGAGAAAATGCGAAAAAAAACATTCAAAGGACGTTGCGAAAAACGTATGCTTTCCAAATGCAGCAGCATATGTCGTACTTATGATCCAATCCAAACTAGCTATGCGGAAATCCTTGAAAAAGATCCCGACATAGTGGAAATTCAATGTAATGTCATTTTGGAAGATTTAGAAGACGGAGTGTACATGTCTGACTTCCTATGTACAAAAACCAATAACGAAAAAAGGGTAAGAGAGTGTGTGCAAAGAAAACACTTAATGAAGCCATTAACAGTGAAATTACTGGATATATCAAGAGACTATTGGTTAGAACAGGGTATTGAGGATTGGGGGATAGTAATCAATGAAGAATAATTGCCTTTTAAGAAACGACAACAACATCATAAGAATACTGGATCAGCAGCCAGATAAAAAACTGATAATTGACTGCATAAAACAGACAATGCCAAAATGGGTAAAAACCGAAAACATCAGCTCATTTTTGCCTTGTACAGAACAAGAATTACTCAGTATCACAAATAAAAATATCAAATCTATGGAATCGTTTGATGCGGAAAGTAGAAAATTTATTCATGCACATTTTTCTTTGATTGCTGGAATTTTACCATTCATTGCAGATAACACAAAGAGAAATCAGATGATTGAGAATATCTCTGAAGAAATGCATGTAAGCAAACAAACGATACGTCATTATTTATGTCTGTATTTAATATACCAGGACATATCTGTATTAGCACCCAAACAGAAAAAAGAAAAAGAGCTTTCCAAAGATGAGAAAAACATGAGGTGGGCACTCAACAAATTCTTTTATACTAGAAATAAAAATAGCTTGCAGACAGCATATACCTTAATGCTGAAGCAGAAGTATTGTGAGGCGAACGGGGAACTGCTGCAAGAATATCCGACATTCAATCAATTCAGATACTTTTACAGAAAAACAAAAAGTATGCAGACCTATTATATTTCAAGAGATGGGCTGAAAAGCTATCAAAGAAACAACCGCCCATTAACCGGCGATGGTGTACAGCAGTTTGCACCGAATGTCGGAGTGGGTATGCTGGATGCAACCATTTGTGATATTTACCTTGTAGACGATGCCGGAAACCTTGTAGGAAGACCAGTGCTTACAACTTGCATAGATGCTTATAGCAGCTTGTGTTGCGGTTATTCATTGACCTGGGAAGGTGGCATGTACAGTTTAAGAAATTTGATGATAAATGTTGTCACAGACAAGGTGGAATGGTGTAGAAAACATGGAATCATCATAGATAAAAACGAATGGAATAATAGCCAACTTCCGGGTGTATTGGTTACGGATATGGGATCGGAATATAAATCAGAGAACTTTGAGCAATTGGCAGAGTTGGGAGTTACAATAACGAATCTTCCACCATATCGACCAGAATTAAAAGGATCAGTGGAGAAATTCTTTGACCTGGTGCAAGGATATTATAAAAAGCATCTCAAAGGAAAAGGCGTGATAAACCCGGATTTCAGGGAAAGAGGATCGCACGATTATAGAAAAGATGCATGTTTGACCATAAAAGATTTTGAGCGTGTAATATTGCGTTGCATCATCTTTTACAATTCCAAACGTATTATAGAGAATTTCCCATATACAGATCAGATGATTGCAGAAAATGTATCGCCGTATGCGAATCGTATATTCAAGTGGGGAAAAAATCAACCTGGTGCAAATATGATTTCTGTTAAAAAGAACGAGGTTATTTATTCTCTGCTGCCTAGAACAATCGGTAAGTTTACCCGGTACGGTCTGAAGGTCAATAAAATGAGATATCATTGTGAAGGATATACAGAAGAATATTTGAGCGGTGGCGAAATCAATGTAGCATATAATCCTGATGATGTAACAACAGTATGGGCATTGATTGGCGGTCAGTATGTGGTGTTTGACCTTGTAGAAAGGCGATATAACGGTAAAAATATAGAGGAAGCACAAATACTCAGGGATAGTCAAAAAACGCTTATATCGGGCGAAAATAGAAAGAGTACGCAAGCTCAGATTGACCTTGCACGATATATAGAAACCATTGCAAATAATGTGTGCTATAAGTCAGATGTAAAAGTGAAGGATGTTCGTCAGACACGAAAACATGAGACTCAAAGGACACATATAGACTTTGTAAAGGACGGTGAATAAGATGAGAAAAATTGAAGATATCACAGACAATTTACCGCCGATGTTATCAGGAAAAGAGCTAATATCCGCTTTAAGTGTTCTGCCAGAGTATGATCCTGAGATTGTAAATGCAAGTGCAGCAGAGAGGTTAATGGCACTATCTGATATATATAAAATCTATGTTCCGTCAAAGATGTCGCAGGAAATATACAGTAAGTTATATCTTGCTTTAATACGATCACTGCAGAAAAAATGCACAAGTGCCGTCATGCAACAGCAAAGAGAAAATTTCAAGGCAATGCAGCATAAATCCTATAACGGTGGGATTATTGGCGGTTCAGATTCATTTTCGATTATTGGAAGTTCCGGGATAGGGAAAAGTGCATCTGTTTTTCGGGCGATTCAGTTAATGACAGATAGCGAAGTAATAGAAACAGAAAATCCATATGCAAAGATTATTCCTGTTTTGGTCGTGCAAACTCCGTTTGATGCATCCACAAAAGGGTTAATGCTGGAAATTTTGAGAAGAGTTGATGAGATTCTGGGATCGAAATACTATGAAAATGCGCATAGAAAGAAATCAACAACAGATACGTTGATTGGTTGTGTGAGCCAGATTGCATTGAATAATATCGGTTTATTGATACTTGATGAAATACAGAATGTATGCAATTCAAAGAATGGAAGAAATTTGGTTGGAAGTATCACACAGTTAGTCAATAATTCCGGCATTAGTATTTGTTTTGTCGGCACGCCGGAATGCAAAGAGTTCTTTTCTAAGGCGATGCATCTTGCTAGAAGAACAATGGGGCTGCAATATGGCTCTATGGAATATGGAATAGAGTTTATTGCATTCTGTAAGATAATCTTTCAGTATCAGTACATGGAAAGACATGTAGAAATCACAGATAAGATTATTGAATGGCTGTATGAGCATTCAAACGGCAATGTATCTATGGTGATAGCGATTTTGCATGATGCACAGGAAATCGGCATTCTTGCAAATGAGAAAGAGCTGACATTGGATTTATTGGAAAAGGCATATAACAATCGTATGGAGCTGCTGCATGATTATGTAGAATTTGCAACGATACAGAAACCTCAGAAAACAATCAGAAAGAAAAAGAATAAGCAACAATCAAATGGTGATTTCTCCATAAACAATAACATCAAAATTGCAGATCTTGTCAAAGAAGCAAAAGAGAGTGGAGCAGATATAGTTGAATTGCTAAAGAAAAATTTGACAGTTGTGGAGGTGTCCGTATGATCTTATATTTGCCGGAAATATATGAAGACGAAACAATGTTCAGCTATCTTTCAAGGGCATACGAAAAAGGTGGCTACATATCACAGGTTCAAGCGTTGGGAGAATTCCTGAAAAATCCAAATGAGAGAAGATTGGAATTTGTATTTTGCAATAATATATCAGCAGAGATTATTGATTATCTGACAAAAAATTGTAAGTGGGAAACCTTTTTACGGAATCATACATTGTGTAATTATTATGGGCGATACTTAAAAACTGCGAAAAGAAGGGAAGCAATGCAAGCACTTACGTTTTTGAAGGGGAATTATGCTAATTTATTTTCGATTACCCCTATCCGGGACAGAACGGAATATTTAAAATATTGTCCCATGTGTGTCAAAGAGCATAGAGAAAAATATGGAGAAACATACTGGAATCGAGTTCATCAAGTGCCGGAAATTAAAGTGTGTCCGAAACACAAATGCAGATTACTCAATAGTACAGTTGTGTATGACAAACATAAAGTATCTGGTTTCGTTACTGCTGAATACGAGATCACAAATTTGAAATCCGAGGAAGGAACAGAATTAGAATCAAAACTTGCAGAATATATTGAGGCAATGGTTCGCACGCCTATAAAAATATATGCTAATTTGCAGCCAGGCGAATTTCTTGTATCGCAAATGAATAACACGCCATATTTATCACATAGAGGGCAGATCATAAATATAACGATTCTGTATGAAAAAATGATGGAATTCTATGAAAATCTGGATAATGGGATTTCTATGAAGTGGCAAATTTCAAAGGTGTTACATGGTGAGAGAATCAACCCATATGAAGTAATTCAAATAGGAGTATTTCTGGGTGTTCCAGTAAAGGAACTAATGGAATGCAGATTACCATTAAAAAAGCCGGAACAGGATTTTGATGATAGAGTTATTGAGATGCTTCGCAGTGGCATAAGCGCATATCAGATATCAAGAGATTTAGGAGTATCTAATGCACTTATCAATTTGATTAGGAGCAGACACGGTATTCCAAACTATAAAGATGATAGATATGTTACGAATAAACAGGACAACAAAGAGCGGAAGGTTACTGAATTGAGAAAAATATGGATTAAAACTATGGCACAATATCCTGGATATTCGTATACACAGATATGTAATATGTCAGAATACAAATCAGAGTTACACTGGTTGAGAAGAAATGATTATGAGTGGACGGAGAGATTTTATCCAAAGATAAAAGAAAGTCGGGCAAAAATGGAACGACTTGAAAAATTGGATAATGAGTTTTATTCGAAAATGGAAATTATCATTGCCGGATATAGGGAAAAGGACGGAGAGATGCCAAAACGAATCACGATAGGAGCAGTAAGCAGGGCAGCAGGATTAAACAATCGAGATTTATATAGTATGAAAAAATGCAGAAAAGTAATCGAAAAATATGAAGAAACACAAGAGGATTTTTGGATTAGAAAAATATTATGGGCAATTTCTCTTATTAAAAAAGAAGGAAAGGCGTTGACTTGGAATCATATACATAAAAAAATACATATAAGTGCATCAAATTTTCAAGCTCATGATAAATATTTCAGAGAAAAATTAGGTGATGAAGTTATTGACGCAATCAGTCCGAGGTAGAAAAATTTTAAAAAAAGTATCAAAACAGAAAAGAATCATATTATAGCTTCTGTTATCCTGTGCTATAATAAAACAATGGTTACCAGCACGACAAAGAATTTTTCCAAATGGCATAGGAGGGATTGGATGAAAGCACATAAAGTTCCAGCAACGTATTATTCTTCATGGAAGACGCCGGGAACAAAACACAGTTTTTATGTTTTTTATAAATCTGATGTCAATAAAAAAGGAAACAGTAAAGGTTATAAAGATGTTGATAAAATAACTCAGGAGCACGCCTATTTTATGCAAGAAGATTTCTATTATTTAGATATAAAAAAAGTTCCTGGATTATTGTATAAACTATCAGATGAAATCAATGATTTTTTGCAAGAGCGAGATTATAAGATCGAATGCCCGGATTTTCTGGCAGAAGATAAGGAAGCAGAGGCAGAGTACCCAATTATTGAAATAAAAAATTATGATGACCTTATGCGTTGTTGGAGAGATATAGATAAATGGATGATTAAAGATACGGATGGTAAAGCTATTGAAAATGATATGTTTTCAAAGGATTTACATGATTATCTATTTGAAAAAATTGGTATAATTGTTGAAGAAACGTATTTTGCAAATAATTTAGAACCCAAATGGAATAACATCAAGAAAGAAATAGAAAAACAAAGAAAATTAGGTGATGATTTTTGCTTAAGTAATAAAGCAGATTTCCTAGAATTTTTTGTTATTCAATATCTTAGAGTGAATGATTTTATGACAGATGATATTGAACCGGTAGTAAACATGTTTAAAGAGGTATTTTCTTCTATGGGGTTTGAGAATCCTGAATTAGAGGAAATGAAAGAAGATGGGTTGTTAGCGCCGGAATCTTTCTTTTATGGAACATTATTGGATGCTGCAAGGGGAGAGAAACAACGACTTCAGAAGTATATAGATTCGATAGAACAAAATTATGTTATGGATTTGCTTAAAGCAGAAGACGGCGTTTCTTTTATAACATCTACATCACCGTGTGTAGTTATGAAAATGATTGGAAAGTTTAAAGTTGAAATGGTTTTTCCAGTATCGCCAAAATATTGTATTCGATTTATCGGAAAGTCCAGTGTGAATAATAGAAGTGGAAAATTTTTTGAAGCTACATCGGATGAGGTTAAATGTATAAATCGAAAAATTATTTCTGAATCAAAAAATATTGTCATAAGTGAATCAGAAAATATATCTGACAGAATCTAAAGTAAGAACATTTTTAGATGATAAAGTGTCTAAGTGATGATGACTGAATTTGACTAAGTTAATAAGGGTAAAAATAAGGCTGCAGATTTTGTTCTACAGCCTTATTAAAGTGAAGTATAATCATTGACTTACATGTGAGTTTGTAACGGAGATAAGAACATTCAACTCTTTTTGTAATCTGTGTTGCAGTAAAATTTCGGCACTTTTTGATAAAGTGGGTTGTTTCATTAGCTGGTCGGCAGCAGCTTGTGCGTTAGTACCATAGATAATCGTTTCACCGAAATTCGGACTGGGGATTTTTATAACATCCTCTTCAGCTTTTGTTGCAATTTGCTCTAATTTATTGTTTCGTTCTTCACTGGCAGGAAAGTACACTTTTTGATTTCGATTGTAAGGAATAAATTCTACGGAATATCCTAATAATTCTGCAATTTCAACCACTTCTGAAAACTTTATTGTTTCTCTGGCAAGTTTATTTGTAATATTTTGAGCTGTAGTCGGCGCATCTGGGTGGCTTGCATTCATTTTTTCTACAATTTCTTTTAAAGTATATCCATTCATAGCAAGAAATGATTTGATTTTTTGTCTTGTTTTATTTTCTGTTTTTAAATTTTTTTCCAAGAAAATTCATCCCCTTTCGATATCATTATATTATACAATAGGTTGAAAGTCAATCACAAAAAACACTATAACAATATAAATATAACATTTAAGTGTTTTTACAATTGACAAATATAACGATATAGTGTATTGTATAACCATAAAGAAATAACGCGCGTTGTTAAATGAAAATGGATTATATTGGAAAGAATGGAAAGGAGATTAGATATGGAAAAGCCTAAGATGATTACTCAGTCAAGAATAATAGGTGAATATGGATGGACAAAAAGTTTAATTAACAAGTTTCTTCCAGATCCTATATTGAAAAGAAATCCGCATTATAGTAAAGCTGCTCCGATGAGATTATGGGAAGAAGACACCATTAAAAAAGTAATGCAAACAGAAGAATTTCAGGAAGCAATGAAGAAAGCAAGCAAACGAAAAGAATCTGCTAATAAGGCGGTAGATACTAAGCGTAGCAATATGCACCGTAGTATTGAAGAGTTTATAGAATCAATTTCTATAAAAATTTTGCCAGACGATGAATTACGTAGTAAAACATTGCAAGCAAAACAAGTATGGTATCAAAAGCATTCTCATTATGACGAAGATTTTGATGAAGATGTAGTGAGCAATGCTTACGAAGCAGATGAAGATACTTTGGTTCGTTGGGTAGTAAATTATATTAGACATAATCTACTAGATTATGATGATTTTTTGTATAGAATTGATGGAAAAGTGGGGGCTATGGATGCTTACCCTGAAGTTAAAGTGGAAGTATTAAAGAAAATTGCTGTTGCATATCCAAAATATTCGGATGAGTGTGATCGACAAATATTTTGGGTTGAGCTTAATAACCGATATGTCGGGTGAAATATTTACATAGGAGATGTAAAGATGATTACAAGCGTAAAAGATACTCAATTGAGAAAAGCCGCCAAAAGACGAGGAATATTATTAAAAAAATCACGCAAAGGCGTAATAGACAATCGTGGAGGATATATGTTGGTTGATGCAAAAAACATAATTATAGCCGGGGAAAGATTTGATCTTACGCCGGAAGATGTAAGAAAGTGGTTAAATCAGTCAAAAATTGCAAAAGATTTATAACGGTTATGATTCATCAGAGGTATCATCCATATTATCTAACGAATATTGAATCATTTGGTTAATCAGTTCGTTCCGGCTGATACCTATTTCTGTTGATTTATTATCAATTGTTTTTAAAATGTCAGAGGAAATCCTTAAGGAAATAACTTCTTTTTCAGGTTTTCGTGCAATAAATTTTTTCACATGTTCACCGCCTTTCTATTGATAATTGTAGTCTATTTTGATACGATATAATATATTCAAAAATAGATATCAAATTATGAATACGGAAGAAGGAGAACATGATGTTATCAGAAACTGAGTTTCGATGGAAATACATATTGAATAAAGAAGAACTGCTTGTACTAAAAGGAAAAAGAAAGATGACAGCAAAGATATTTGAAGCAATAGCGCTTAAAGCGATGGGAGCAGGCGTTGGAGATTCTTTTTCTGAATTCCTGATTTGTTATCAAGAGTTTTTAACGGACTTTTCTGAGAAATATAAAAATGTGAGAATGGATTATATAATAGCAGATGCTGAGGAACAGTTGAAAATAGATGAAGCATGGGAAGAATACAGAGAGAAAAATTATCCAGATCCGTATATTGAAGAGTAATGTGTGTTTTATTTGAATGTAAGTTTTGAAAAGGAGCGCAGAAATATGTTTGGGTTATTAAGTGTGTTATTTTTCGGGATTAGTGACGAAATCAGAATCAGGAAAGATATAAAAAATGATCGTGCAGAGTCAGCGAAGCGATGTGCCGACTTTAAACGCCGGATGGATCAGTGGGAAGAGTTAAGAAAAAAGGATTATAGAAGGTAAGTGTAGTATAGTGTAGAATGACAGTGTGAATTATAAGTTGTGTACAAAAAATAGAAAAATTTGATAAGGAAAATTATAAAAAATAGCCAAAATATAATTGACAAATTTGGAATCTGTGATATACTAACTATAGAACATAAAAATATGCAGTGGTTTGTAAAAATCACTTACAGCAACTAATTAAAAAAAAGAGTCGAAACACAACTTGTTTGGGTCTTTGTTTAATTGGTTGCTTTTTTATTGTTCAAATAATAAATCTGGGAGAAATAATATGGAATTGTACGAAAATAGTTATGCTAATCAAAAAAATATTACTGTGCATAAAGAAAATTGTGATGAAAACGAATTATACGCAAAAATCAATCTTCGAGCTATGAATCATGCAATGAGAGATTTGAAAGCGAATACTTATAAAATGTGGTGTTATTTTGCTCAAAATCAGAATAGCTATTCGTTTTGGTTATCACCAATAGACGTTCATAATAGTACAGGAATTAGCAGATCATCTTATCATAGAGCACTAACCGAGTTGATTGAAAAATTTTATATCATAGAGGATAGCAAAAATCATTATATTTTTTATGAATCACCGCAAGATGAAAGAAAAACTGATAATAAAGAGTGATTTTAAAGTAGATATCAAAATGAATACATAATATGTTCTTTTTGATAAGAATAATGTATTCAAAATGATAAGAGAAATATAACAAAAATACAACATATATTACATTATAAAAAATTTGTATTGTTGTCTATATCTGGCAATACTAACGTATTGCTGTACACGTGCTAAAAGCACGCATACATAAAAATATTATATAAAGGAGATATACTTAAAAAGTTCAATAGAAAGTTCACAGTATGAATTGTGAATGAAAGATAAAGAAAAAAGAAAGGTATCAAAGTCAAGAGTATATTGGCTTAATAAACGGGATATAAACGAAATTGGCGGTTTATTATATCCTGATGAAGAATTTCGACCAGTAAAGGGAGAATCAGCAATTTGGATTTCAAATTATGCGAGGGTTCTGTCAAAGAGGAAAGGAAAACCAAGAATTTTAAAAACAGTATTTCAAAAAGGCTATCAGAGGCTCACATTACCTCAGACTATCAGAGGAAAAAGAGTAAAGCATATGTATTATGTTCATGTGTTGGTTGCTGAAGCGTTTTGCGATATTCCACAATGGGCAAAGCCTGGGGAGCGATTAGAAGTGCATCATATTTTTTCAGTTAATAGATTATACGATATTGCCGGAATCAATTATGCTAGAAATCTGATGTATGTGCCTAGAAAGTTACACAAGGCAATTGACTCAATTCAGGAAATAGCCGTAAAACAAAAAGAAAATTGGGTTAAAATGGATTTTGTGACGGCAGCAGAATACTATGAAATTTCACCCTATGAATTTTTAGAATCGTTTGCAAATGAAAAATATAAAATACCAGATAAAATCCGGGGTAAGTATCAATATTACTCAAAGGCTATTGAAAGTGAAAATGGTAAAATTGTCACAACTGATATCAGAATTATAAGGTCGAGCGATACGAAGTGATTTTTATAGAAAAACAGGTGAAAATAACAGGAAAATGTAATTTTAAAGCACTGTTTTTTTGCTCGAACAAATTTTTGCTTTTAAACAAGTAATGTAAGGTGCTGGAAAGTGCTAAGAAAGCGTATTTCAGAAGATGTGGTTAATTGAATAATGAAGTTCGGTAATCTCTCGAACTACAAATAAAAAGGCGGTGGTTCTATTCCACTGCCTTTTGTATATGTGCGAATTGATTATTATGACATGTTTAATTTTGATGGAAGTTCATCTGGGGTAACTTGATGATTCTTATCGGATAGAGCTTCACAAAGGCGATCAGCGTTTTCCCAAGTATTAGGTATAACCTCCATTATGTCATTCGGTTGGCAGTTCAGCCAGGTGCAGAGAGCTTCTATTGATTTGCTATCAACAGAGGTTTCACGGGTTCTTTTTTCATATTGAGCGGGTTTTGTTCCCGGTATTTTGTAATTGTATTCTTCAAGTATTCCAGTTCCAATTTTTAATTTGCGCAAGGTTTCTTGACCTACGACATTATTATTTCTGATATGAGAGGTATTTTTCCCTTTTTCCTTCATCAGTTCAAATAATTTACAATAACTAATCATTTTGAAATCTCCTTTTTACACTAATATTGTATCATTTTGGGAGATTATTCGCAAGTCCTCTTATACGTTGGATTATTTTTGCAAATGCTTTATCAGGAACAATTATACACAAGTATTAGTGAATAAACAATTGGCGGATCAACCAAATATTAGAAGAGACAAAACACTAATATTTGTGTAAAAGACCGATTGACTTAAGCACAAGTATTAGTGTAAAATACAATCAAGATAAACAACACGAAGGAGGAAAAGCGTATGATGTACTTCAAAGATATTCAATCATTAGAAGAATTGAGAAAGGAATATAAACGGCTTGTGAAAGTAAATCATCCAGATAACGGTGGCTCTGAGGATGCTATAAAAGTTATCAATGTAGAATATGAATTAACCTTTAAGGTATTAGCAAAAGCAGATATGACCAACGCCAGAAAGTACGATATGGCAGCAGATGAACAGATTCGGGACATTATCAATATAATCATAAATTTTGATATAAACATTGAAATATGTGGATCTTGGATATGGATATCTGGTAACACATACGGTTGCAAGAGCGACTTGAAAGCAAATGGTTTTCACTGGGCTTCAAAAAAGAAAATGTGGTACTGGCATGATCCTGAAGAACAGACAAGAAGTAACGGAAAAACTACAATGGATGATATCCGCAATAAGTACGGTTCAGAGACAATTAAGAAAGCGGTAACAAAGATGTGCATTAGTGCATAGGAGATTAGAGGGACAGAGCAATGTCCCTTTAACTTTATACAATATTAAGATAGTAGGAAAGGGAGTGGAGCTGATGAAGTATATCATTTACCACAGCAATGACAAAGTTAGCAGAGCTGACGGAAGAAAAGAATTACTTAAACAGATATCACAATTGAGAAAAGAAGACATTGAAGATATACGAAAGATGTATAAGTCCGGCGTTACGGATTCGGTACTTGAATTATACAAATCATATATGCGTTGATAAAAAAAGAAGTACCAAAATAACGGTCGTTCCAAAAGTACCAAAAATAGAGTTGTAGGGAAAAGAAAATCAGGTACAGAATATATCAAAATAACGGTTCGTTTATGCTGGTATATTCTACAACCAAAAAAGAAAGGAACATAGAAATGAAAGATAAGATAGTAATAGGATATTGCAGAATATCCACAAATCGCCAGAATCTTGAACGTCAGGAGAGAAATATTCTTGCACGTTATCCAGATGCTTTAATTTACAAGGAAGTTTATACCGGCACAAAAATAACTGGACGCAAAGTTTGGAACACGGTATATAATCTTGTGAGAAAAGAAGCTGATAAAAAAGATATAACAATTGTTTTTGACTCTGTATCACGAATGAGTCGAGATGCGACAGAAGGATTTGAGCTGTATAAAGAATTATACAACATGGGAGTACGGTTAGTATTTCTGAAAGAACCACATATCAATACAGACACATATAAAGAGCAATTAAATAAGCAAATACAGATAGATGCACAACTAGGAGATGAAGCGACCACTAAACTAATGAATAGCATAACGGACGCTCTTAATGTTTATGTGATGGATCTGGCAGAAAAACAAATCAAATTAGCATTTGAGCAATCCGAAAAAGAGGTTGAAGATTTACGAAAAAGAACTTCAGAAGGCTTAGTAACCGCCAAAATGAATGGTAAACAAGTTGGGCGTGTACCGGGCAGAAAATACGAATCCCAAAAATCAAAAGTAGCGAAGGAACGGATAAGAAAGATTAGTAAAACGTTTGAGGGAAATCTTTCGGATGCTGAATGTATAGAGATGCTGAATATTAGTCGGAATTCCTTTTATAAATATAAAGCAGAAATGAAAACGGAAGTGTCATAAAAAGAAGAACTGGGGGTAGATAATTCCCAGTTCTTTTTCTACTTTAGCGGGTGCTGAAATGATAGATTTTATGTTGAAACTAACGGGGGGTATATATACATTTTTATGACATTAACCGAACATATATTCTGGCATCGAACCTTATCTCAGTCTAGGGCGTTATATGTACTCATCGAACTTTTTAACTATTCTTGAATGGTTGTTACAATGCCGTCTTCAAGGTATATGTATTTAGTTTTTGAGGATGAGCGATATACCCATTGTTCCCTGACACCGTATTTGGTTGTGGTTTTATTTATATCGGAAGGAGCACCCCAAGTGGAGTTTTTAACTTCGGCAGCAGTCATTCCAATTTCGGGATCACGCTTTGGCTCTTCTGTGGTAGTTGCTTTTTCATTGGATTCATTATTTTTAGGTTTAGATTTGTCAAACTGTTCTTGTTTCTCTGTATTCCAAGCTATACCGGCTCCGTTTCTAAGTAATCTGAAGGTATAATCGCTTTTTCCTTGATAATTGGTTATACCGTCTGACATGGGAATAGCTTCACCGAATAGTTCTTCTAATTTATTACTTATATTAGAATACTCATCGCCCTGAATATATTCGTTGTCATCAAGAGAAAGAGTAACATTAGTGATTGTTGAATTATCCCATCCGAGGAAAATGGAAACAGTTCCCGTGTTGTTATATAAAGAACTTTTTCCAACACCTTGAATAAATGATTTAGAATCCCAATGGGTTAAATCTAGTCCGATTTCAGAAATATTTTGACCAATGTATTTCGTACATTCAATAAAATCATCTGGTAAATCAGGAATGGTGAGTTCTACTTCGGGATCGGCAGTAGGTTCAGAGGATGCAACCATTTCATTTTTACTTTCTGTGGCGGTTGTGTCGGCTGTAGATTCTGAAAAAGTTTCGCTTACAGAAGCAGCAACATCTGTTGGTGTTGAATCTGCATAAGAAGTGCCACATCCAGATAAAGAAATGATTATACAAAATATAAAAAAATAAAGAAAAGATTTTTTGTGCATGTTATTATTCACCTCATTAGTATGTACTCGTGTTTGTACGGATTACTTTTCAAGTTATAAGAAAAAACAAGCGTACATTTTATAAATTATTGTATTTAGATAAATGCAGATCAGTTATAATCGCAAGTTTATCTGAATCATTGGCAAGATATAAGCAATCATTTTCTTTTTGTAGCTTATAATTTCCACCTTTATTCCAATGTAAATATCTATGATGATTCGGACACACAACAATCATGTTTCCTGGACGGTCTAAAGAGCCTTCTTCGTCCACACCTTCGGAATTAGGGATTATGTGATGAACTTCTACATAATATCCGTCTAAGGTTTCTATGTTAAAGTAATTATTTTTTTGACAGAGCTGGCAGCGAAAACCATATTCTTTTTTTAGGCGTGAAATGATTTTCTGATTTCTCGTGTAGTGTTCTTGTGTAACTGTTGCCGTATCACGTTCTTTCTCGTAGATCTGCGATATTTCTTCAAATATGTCTGGCTTTTTAAGCGTATGACGATTTTGCTGGAACTGAAATTCAGGATATTCAAAAGCTCTTACCCATATTTCGTAAGATTTTTTGATTCGATTTATTTTGTCTCTCAGGTTACGAGGGGATAAATCGGGATCTTTTAGCAACAGCTTTGTAGTTAAATCATTATATAAAAAAGATTCTTTATCGTTTACAGAGTGAATTAAATGGAATAAACCACTATCACGGAGTTTATCAGCGGTTAAGGTCTTCTTTTTTCCACTCTTTTTTTCATATTCGTTGCAAAATTCTTTTATCTTATGTATTACATGTCCAAAACGTAAGGGTTCATTATAAATATTATTTTTTACTGTACCAATTCTTCGACGAATAACATAATCATTATCACAAAGCGGTTCATGGCAGACTTGACCATTACTTTTGGAAAGAATATATTCTGTTTGCTCAGAACAATATTTACATAATTCTAATACTTTGTCGTTAGCAGAATATTTTAAACCTGGATATATTGCACTAAAAATAATGTGGTTTTCATAATCAACCATTTCTTTTTTTAATTGTACAATTTCTTCATTTTCTAATCCTAAATAACACAGACGTATGATTAACTCTTTGGATGCCGCAACTGTTTTTTCGGAGCTATCAATTCCCCCGTAAACAATATTGAGCATGTCATCTAATTCATTTCCATTTAATAAATATTTTTCACGGAATATGGTTCTTTTATCTATGTCATAAGAATGAATCCGATCTATATAATTGATGCTAAAAATGGTTTTTCCATTGGAAATACACCAATTTATATATGTTTTTAATAAACTTTTATCAGAAGCAATATCGTTTGTACCTGTTTTCTGGGCAAAAAAATCAATGAGTTCTTCTTTATTAAAGTCACAGATATCCTTTTGATAATAATTCTCTAAGGATTCAGAAGCATTGAAAATTCTTTGCGTTGACCTTTGAGAGTTAAAGTTTGATATTTCTGATAAATATAGTTCTTTTTGAAATTGATTATACATTTCCTTGTTTTCCCCTACATATTTGTGCTGATAGGTTAGTAATCTATCTTACTTAAAAGGTGCGCATGTTAGAACAATGGTGCTTATGTCTGTGCTATTTAATTCTAATCTGGTGATAAACTTAAGTCAACATGTTAGTCCAAGATCTTTGAACTAAATAATAAATATTAGTATTTATCGGAAAGGGGGTAAGAGGATGACTTTTAATCAGTGTGGCTTTCAGGAACGCATCAGATTATTAAGAAAGCAAAAAGGCTACACACAGCAGCAGTTGGCTGATATTTTCCATCTTTCCAAATCGAATATAAATTATTATGAAAAATCGACAAGAGCACCATCTCCGGATACATTTATAAAATATGCGGATGAATTTAATGTGACGATAGATTTTTTGTTTGGCAGGGAAAAATCACCAGACAATATGGTTGATGTAAGTGGATTAACAAAGCAGGAAATTTCTATAATTGAAAATATGATTGATACATTGCGGAAAAAGAATAAGTAAATGATTAGAGTCTGTTTGTGCAGGCTCTTTTTTTATGGGAGAAGATATGATTGTAAGACAGGATTACGAAATTATATTAAAAAAAATTACTATTATATAGAAACGAAGGAAAGTAATGCTTGCCCCGATTGTAATGAAAAAATGAAAGTGCGAGATAGCAGGAAAAGAACAATTTTAGATGAATGCGGAGAAAAGTATATTTTTAGTTTGAGGAGATTTCAATGCAGTACATGCAAAAGTATTCACTTAGAATTACCAGATTGCATAATTCCACGCAAAAGATATTCAAGAAATGCTATAAACATAGTTGTAAATGAAAAATGCGATTATTATATTATGGATCAAAGCACAATTTATCGTTGGACACACCCGTTCTGCAATGACAAGGAGATAGCAGATTGATATGATATGAACCTGGGAGGTGTCATTGTGAAAAGAAAAAAATCTTTCCTTATTATAATTTGTTTTTTGTTACTACTGCTTTTAGCATTCATTTTTTTCTTTGGTCGGCAAGGAAAAATAGATAATCCTTTATTGCCAATTGATGAATTGGCAGAAAATTGGAAGGGAAATCAAGACTTACCGAGTAACGGGGAAAATAAAGAAATTGAAATTCCTGGATTTAAAACCCTTGTATTTTATGCAAATCAAACAACTCAAAAAGTTAACTTGTACAATCCAGAGAATAATGATTGCTTATTCAAGCTGAAACTTTATGCAGATGATAGCCAAATATGGGAGTCTGGTTACATTAAACCAAATGATGGTTATTATGATATTGAACTAAATGAGCCGTTGAATATTGGAGAATATGCCGGAAAACTCCTGTACCAATGTTACACAGAGGATGGAACGCAGCTTAATAGCGCAGTAGTAAGTTTTAAATTAACAGTGAAGGAGCAATAGCATGAAAAAAGTTTTTACAGCAATACTTTGTATGGGTATGCTAGTGGTAGGATCGACTACAGCATATGCACAGGACATAGGTTCTTTTGGAGATGGAGGATTTGGTGATACAGCAACCTCTACAATGACTTACGATATCGACAGCACATATATAGTATCTATTCCAGCTACTATCAACATGAATCAAGAAAATAAGCTCACATCAAATATGATGGATATAAAATCAAATGAGCTTGTAGAAGTGTATACAGATCCAACAGTTCAAATGACAAATAAAAATAATATGGAAGCATCACCGATGGATATGGAAATTGTAACGTCTAATACAGAGCTTACTTATAACGGAAGTCCTATAGTTGCACAGTTCATGCAAGGAGCTATGGAAAGTAGCATGACATTCTGGGGGAAACGTCCAAATGCGCAGGGATCAGCAGGACATTATGAAGGAACTTGTGAATTCCATATTCGTATTCGAGAGATGAACTAATTATAAATAGCATAATACAAGGGGAGGGCGTGCCAGTGTTGGTATGCCCTTTTAATGTTAGGAGCGAAAGAATAGGTATATTGAATGCTGTAGCAAGGATTTGATAGAAAGGTATAGTTATTTATGTTACTATAAAACATATGCTAAAAACGAGAGTTTTGTATTTAAAAGGAAGTGACTAATATGTGGGAAATTAACTGGAAAAAGTTTGAAATAAAGAATCCAAAAGCAACAGAAGCATTTGAAACATTGTGTTATTTTTTGTTTTGCCGTAAATTTAATATTACAGAAGGAATTCGGACAGACTTTAATCAAGTTGGTTTGGAAACAGAGCCGGTGAAAGATTCAAATGGAGAATACTGGGGCTTTCAATCAAAATTTTTTGATAAAAAAATAAATTATAATAATATTGCTTCATCTATAGGGAAGGCATTGGAGCACTATTCGGATTTGAAGCATATAATTATTTATTTAAATCAAGAGGCGCAAACATCCTGTAAAAATGCGCAAGCTATAGAAAAAAGATGTTTGAAAGCTGGTGTATCTGTGGAATGGTTTCTGCCAGAGAATTTTAAAATCAGTTTAAACAATGTGAAAAATCGAGATTTGGCAGAATTTTATTTTGGTGAGACAGATGCAATACGAGTATTATCTGATAGCAAAGATATAAGACTTAATACATTGCTGCAGTCTAAAGAGTATGTTGAATTAAAATTACAAAAGCAAACTAAAAGTATAAAAATAAGCGATTACAGCAATGAAATAATGAAGTCAGCATATAAATTGCACCTTTTTTCTGGGGCAGCAGGATCGGGAAAAAGTGTTTGTATGCGAAAATTATTTAATATTTATGGTGGATTTGAATGTGAAAAAGAAAAGGAACAGCAAAAAGTAATAAATGAAACGGGTGCGTTATGTATATTTGTTAGTCTTAACAAAACGTCGTTGGACTCACTAGAGAATATTATTTATGCATATAAAAATTTCTATTCACTTAATAATCAACATAATAAATTTATATATTTGCTTGATGGATTAGATGAGGTTCCAAACAGTTCCATAACGGGAACAATATTATTTATCGAGGAACTTCTGGAAAAAGAATCAACCAAAAAGGTTATTATATCTAGCAGATTATCGAGTAATAATAAGATTGTGTTAAAAACGGCATTTTCGGATGTATCAGAATATACAATTAAAAATCTGGAACCGAAAGAAATTGAGGAATATTTTGAAAATAAGAATGATGAAAAAAAGACGGAGAGATTGAAAGAGTTACATAAAAAAATTCCCCATTTGTACGACAATGTAACCGATATATTGACGCTTGCGATGCTTTGGAAATATATTTTTCAAATAACAGATGCGAATGTTTTTCCCGAGTTGATGGAATTAAGTGTGAATGCTACATTAGATGATATTCATCATAGAAAAAATTTAGATACATTAAATTTACCAAATCCAAAAGAAGCAGAAATTATAGAATTAAATAAAAAGTTGGCATTTTATTTGTTTGAGAACGATCAATTTAGCTTTAATCAACAGCAATTGAATAAAGTTATAGGTGAAACATTTCCAAGATGTGATTATAAATCAGTAAACGAAATTGCTGGATATTTGGCAGATAATTTTTTTGATTCGTCAATTACGGATAACATGCAGACATATGCATATCGTCATAGACGATTTTTGGAGTATTTCACTCTTTTATCTATTGAAAATAAAATACAGAAGAATATGAATTACTTGCGAGAAAAAAAGATTATAATAAATCAGGATTTATTTGATAATATGTTGATCCCATATTTGCACAGTAAGGCAATAAAAAATCAAGATTTACCCTTATCTTTTGAAGTAGGCTTATTTAATGTGTATATGGGAAATGATAAGGCATGGGGAGTAGAAAAGAATTTTTACTATTGGTCGAGTTGGATTGTTTATGCGATTGCTGCATTACCAGATCACATTTTTCAAAATTTAGTAGAAGATAGTAGTCTTCCGATTTCTAATTTCTTTATTCTGATGCCAGAAAAGTTAATCTCTATCGCAAGAGAAAATGATAAACCAAAATACAATTCAGATTTCAACCAATATTATTTGAATTTTGTACTTCTTATTTCATTACTACATAAATTCCAAAAGAATGAATGGTTGAATAAAATGCTGGTGAAATATGATGAGTTTAAGGAAATTTGTTTGGAAAAAGGAATTCTCTTCAACACTACATCAAATAAAGAAAATAATTTAATGTGGGAAAGTATTTTTTATATAGAAACCGTTATCTATAATGAGAGTATAGATAAATATGCAGATTTCTTTATTGAAAATGTCAATGGGGAAATAGATTCAATCATGAAAGAATATGTAGGTACAGAAATACATGCTGCAAGAGGATTCTATTATAATTTATTGCTTTTTCATCCAAAGAAATGTACGGAGATTATTTCACGAATGAGTATGAATCAAATAAGTTTATTCATATTTGCAGCAGTGAAAGCAGAGTGTTTACCTATAATTTATGAAAATTCTGAAATTAAAGAAGCACTTATTAAAAAATTGAATTGCATTATAGAAGGATCTGGGTTTGGAACAGCATTATGTTTAAGCATGAAACAAATGCTAGGAGGTACATTATCAGAGATTGAAAAAACGGAAGTGTCTTCTTATTTAAAAGAAAATCCTTTTAGGGAAACGTCTGTCTTTTGGAAGGAATGTTCTGATGCGACTGGATTTATTTTATCAATATTTGATGATCTAATAGATATTGTTCCGATTGATTCGAGTGTGAGACAATATATTGAGGCGTATAAAAAATATATGAGTCTGTTGGAAAATAAGATTACAATTTCAGGATTTGTTAGTGAGGTAAGAGATTATTTGAATAGAAAATCGAATGCGACCTATTGTATACGGATTTTATTAGGCAAAGCATTAGCTGTATGCTCAGACGATGATCTTCTGGTCAAAGGAACAATGGATTATTTAAATTATAATATGAAAAACGGTGGATTATATATAGTTTATCATATGATGAAGTTACATAATCTGGACAGATTTAAAAAATTGGCAACTAATTCTGTACTAAAGGTGTTGAATGATCCTAAAAACTATCGGGATATAGGCTACGAAAGCACAAGTGATGTAATGTTTATGTTAGCATTTATTATTTCTGAAATTGATGAGAAAGTTTCCTGCGAAATATTATTGCAAGGAATTTGCAATGGAATGCTACGTATGAATGAAAGAAAAGATACTATTGGAGATTATAAACTATTAGAAGGATTGGAGGAACTTCTTAAAAATAACTGGCTTTCGGAACAACAATTGAAGGAGTATTTAGATCGGATTATTTTAATTGCAAATAAAATGGATATATATCATATAGATAATGATGTTCATGGACAACTTATAGAAATACTTTTAAAATATGATTTTGAAATGGCTGAATATTATTATAGAGAAATAGAAGGAAAGATAGGGAGTTATAATGAAATCCATTTTCGATTTGCTGAAGGATTGGCATATAGAGGCAGAAAAATAGAAGATATTGAGAATGTTCTCTATAATATGGTGGATTCTTATGATAATTATTTTGGTAAAATGGGGAAAGAAGGAAATGACTATAAAATAAGAATATATCTTTACCTTGCAACGTGTGATTTTTATTCAGAAAACGAAAAAAGTGAATGCTTTAAGAAGGTGCGTGAAGAATTAGACTGTTTAGAGGGGAAAGGATGGGAGAAAGAACTAGACTCTGCGGAATATAAAATCTATGTGGATTTGTGTAATAAATATCAAATGGAAAATGATGTACATAGGGCTAGAGAATATAATTTTGATTCTGTAAAAAAAAGAAATGAACTGAACAGCTTGAATGAAATCAAAAGGGTAAGATCTATTGATGAATTAAAAGTGTTTATGGAAAAAATGAATCGGGAAATCAGAGTTGACAATTTAGAAAGTAATCAGATGCTTATACAAAAATGCATTGATTTAAGTGGAAATATAAATGACATTTTGAACCTGATGGAAAAGAAATATTATCCTAGTTCTATAAATGTTTCAACAAATGGTATGAACTTTTGGATGACGGTTGTGGCAGCATTACAAAATCCAAAAGCAAAAGGAAGTATGATGAGATATCTTCTGGAGCAGGGAGGTGGTCATGATGGCTTTAGTGAACTAATTAAGGTATTTGGAGAAATGAAAAATAAGAACATGTGTATAAGAACATTTGATATAATGCTTAATTGTGTGGAATTTTTGCTGTATGATTAAAAGCAAAGCGATAAACCATTGAAATTTGTATGCAAATTAGATATAATATCAGAGCAAGGTTTATACTATGTAAAGGACAAACATTATTATCCTGAAAAAGATAAAATTGATTAGCGTCCAGCAGAAAAAAATTAAGCCTTGAGATATGGGGAGATCTCCCATATCCCAAGGCTTTTTTATTTTCCCACATAGTAAAAACCCCGAAAACACGGCGATTTTCAAATAAAATATTGATTTTATTTAGTTTCCCGATTGCTGAAATCAGCAAAGGGAGCAGATTTGAGAAAAATGAATAAGGATAATTTGAATTGTCCTTTCGAGGATAGTCAGCTTTTTCAAAAACAGTTGAATTTGGATTCAGGCAACTTGAATGATTCTTTCAAGAGAAAAGAATCCAGAAGAAAATTGCGTGGATTAAGATAGAAGTGAAAAGGGAAAGCTATTGACTGCGATAACAACAGTGCTTGTTTTAGTTTATCGTAATTGATAGCTTTCCTTTTCCCTATAGATTACTGTTCAAAGTAGTTGTGCACAGCAATGTCTATGGTTCAGAGAAGAAAGGAAAAGTCATGCGTGAAAGATTGACAAAAAATGATGTAGAAAAGATCCAGGCCGAGATTGAGCATCGGAAACTTGTAGAACGAAAAGAACTGATCGAAGCAGTAAAAGAGGCAAGATCTCACGGAGATTTAAGTGAGAACTTTGAATACCATGCAGCAAAGAAAGCAAAGAATCAGAATGAAAGCCGCATACGTTATCTGGAGAGAATGCTCAAGACAGCAGAGATTGTGGAAGATCATTCCGAAGCAGATGAGATTGGCCTGAATAACACGGTAGAGCTTTATTGTGAAGACGATGATGAGATAGAGACATACCGTATTGTAACTTCAGTAAGAGGAAGCTCCTTAAACGGACTGGTCAGCATAGAATCTCCGATTGGAAAAGCTTTGCTTGGACATAAAGAAGGCGAGAGAGTTTACATAAAAGTAAATGATAATTTCGGTTATTATGTGGTGATCCGTAAAGTGATTAAAACAGAAAGTGAAGAGGATGATCAGATTCGAAGCTTTTAATGAAATGAGGAAAGGGGAAAAGTAAATGAAAATAACAACTGTACTGTTTGACCTGGATGGAACACTCACAGATTCAGGTCCCGGAATTATGAATTCTGTAAAATATGCACTGGAAAAAGCAGGAGAGCCGGTACCAAAGACAGATGAACTGCGTAAATTTATCGGGCCTCCGCTGAAAGGTCAGTTTATGGAACACTGTGGAATTGATGAAGAAAAAGCAGCAGAGATGGTTACTCTTTATCGAGAATATTTCACAGTGACAGGCATTTTTGAAAACAGTGTGTATGACGGCGTAGAAGACATGCTCAAGACACTGAAACAAGCGGGAATCAAGATTGCAATGGCAACATCCAAGCCGGAAAAATTTGCGAAAATAATTGCAGATCATTTTGGGCTGGCTCAATATTTTGATGTGATCGGCGGAGCATGTATGGACGAGACACGTACAGAAAAACAGGATGTAATACGATATGTGCTGGAACAATGCGAAGAAAAAGAGCGAGACAGGATCGTAATGGTCGGAGATCGTTCTTATGACATACTTGGAGGCCATGCAGAAAGACTGAAAGTAATCGGTGTTCTGTACGGATACGGAGACTTGAAAGAACTTTCACAGGCAGGTGCAGATGCTCTGGCAACAACACCACAGGAAGTGGCCGAACTGGTGTTGGCAACATCATAAAGGCATAAAGCAAACAGATTTAACATTTGGATGATTTATTTTACATAGATTTAGCATTGGAAGAAAATGAGACTTTACAAATACCCTCTATACTAAGAATTGTCAAAAGGAAAAACACTTAGACGTTTTTAGTAGAAAGAGGGTAATTTTTATGTATGGAAAACTTTGGAGTTTTGTAAATCATTATATAGATGCGGATCATGCACTTGCAGTATATCTGCCAATTTTAATTGTAGGATGGACAATCATCGGAACACTGTTTGGATTAGGAGTATGTTCTGCAATCAGGATAGATCTGATACAGAGCCTGGCAGATATCATCTGTGCAGGAGGATACGCAGGAATTTTCCTGGGACTTTTTGGGGGGATTTTCTACTTATATCGTAAATAAAATTTAGTGTTGAGATTCTTTTTCGAGTATCGGACGAAATCAGATAGCGCTTATAAAGTTTATTCCTAATAGACAGACATGGAGGGATTGCTTCAGGCTCCGGGTTCTGTATACAGGAAAGACTAAGAAAAACGAAAGATTACTAAAAACAA
>OIYG01000967.1_pt1 | contig 24039 bp, 20 predicted proteins | sample 1587861 | NCBI WGS metagenome assembly OIYG01 (sample SAMN03283272) | human gut metagenome | biome: human-associated habitat; material: feces | host: Homo sapiens | place: Peru | collected 2012 | reverse complement strand
TAATATTAGTTAGTTTAATCTTAATAGGATTAACATACGCATATTTTCTAACTAAGATAACTGGAAATACTAATTCAAAATCTATAAGTGTAACAACAGCAAACTTGGAATTGGTATATGGAGATGGTAATGGAATATTAGCACCAACAGATAAACTAATGCCAGGAGATACTGTAGGTACAAAAGAATTTACAGTAACAAATAATGGAAATAATAAAGTAGAAGGATACTTAGTAATATTTAGAGATGTAACAAATACATTATTAAGACCAGAAGATTTAGTATATAAAGTAGAATGTAAACAATACTTAAATGATGTAGAAACAGGAACATGCGATGGAGTAGAATATGAAACACAATTACCAACTGGAACAGGTAGTGGAAGTGGAGTAATAGTATCAAATGACATTGAAGCAGGATACGTACAAAAATATAAACTAACACTAAACTATCTAAATCCAGATGTAGATCAAAGTGACGATATGAATAAAACAATAGAAGCAAAGATAGATATAATGGATGTAAAATTACTAAATAGTGAAAAAGGAATAACAAACTATGCATCAAATACATTAGCGGGAACAATAATAAATAACGCTATGATAGCAAAAACTAGCGATGAAGAAAATGGTGTAGCTGTATTAAGAGGAAAAACTTTAACCAAACCTGCACTACAGTCGAGTACTAAAGAAGTTTATAGTTTTAATTCTTCACCGACTTCAAAAACACTAACTCCTACTTCAACTGGATATTATACATATGCAGATAAATTAATATTAAATGATGATGGAACTGTTAGCTTACAAAATGAAGATGGAAGTCCAGTTCAAGCAATACAATATTCAACCAATTATGAAGTATTTAAAAATAAATATATCATTGGTATAGAGGGAACTGATTCAACTGTAAAAAGTTATGAAAATATAAAACAAAATTCAAAAAGAGGACCATATAAAGTTTTACCAACATCTACAGAAAATACAATAAATGTTGAATATTATCCCTTAGATATGACATATAAAAACGCTGAAAACACTCTAGGTGTTGCTACAGACGAAGAAGGTATAAGTTATTATTTTAGAGGAGATGTAAAAAATAATTATGTTGAATTTGATGATAAGTGTTGGAGAATAGTAAGAATAAAAGGTGACGGAAATATAAGATTAACGCTATCAGCTCAAAAGTCTTGTAATCAAATAACAGAAGAAGAAACTACAAGTGCATTTATTAATTATGGTAAAAATATTCCAATTCAAAAATATGATTCAGAAAATAATTTATACGTAAAAACTTTGCCTACAGTAAATAATTGGCTAACAAGTTTTGTGAATTCTGGAAAATATACAGTGAAAATCCTTTAGATGTAGGAGCGACAGAAGATGAGTACGATGAAAAAGAAATTATTCAGTTTACTGGTTTTAGTCAAGAATCACTTCAAAAACTAAAAAAGGAAAAAATGTGTATAGGAGATTCAAGTTTATATAAATTACACGAAGAAGCTGCAAGAACAGGATATAGTAAAACAGGGAATAGAATTTATAATGGAGTAGCATCTTATATTTGTGATAGTATAAGAGATAAGTCTATAGAATTTTATGCAACTATGTTAACTATAGATGAAATAATTTTTGCTGGAAATGTTCCTCAATATTTAAAAGGAATATATAATGAACAATTATATTCAAAAAATTACTTAAATAGCAATGCCAATGCTAATTATGGCACATCTAACTATTATGCAACAGTACTATATGAAAATTATAGAGATATAAGTAATGGATTGATTTATTATTCGGACAATGGTTCATTTTTGAATGCTCAAACGATGTTTTCATACGTGAATTTAAGACCAGTTATTACACTAAACAAAAATATAATTTATGTAGATGGTAATGGTACAATCAATAATCCGTATATCATAGAGTAAAAAATAATATTAAGTACTATCAATTTAGTACTTTTTTTGATATTATATTCTATAAAGAAGGTGAATATATGTACGCTGAAATATTAATACAATATAGTATAAAAGTATTAGATAAAGCTTTTGATTATAAAATACCAGATAATATGAATATTCATATAGGAAACAAAGTAAAAGTAAAATTCAATAATAAAATAATATTTGGTATAGTAATAAATATAAAAGATAATACTGAATATGATAAAGTAAGTGAAATTATAGAAGTAATCAATCCAGAAATATTTCTTAATAAAGAATTAATGGAACTTGGAAAATATATGACTAACGTAACCTATTGTACATTAATAAAATCATATCAAACTATGTTACCTTCTAGTCTAAAAGTAAAAAATATTAGTAGTAATTATAATAAATATAATGAGTTTATAGTATTAAATAAAAATGAAGAATATATTAAAAAATATATTAAAAACAATAAACGAAGTAAAAGTAAAATAGAAATTTTAAATAAATTATTAGAATACAAAAGAATAAATAAAAAAGATATTAGTATTGTCTATAAAAAATTATTAGAAGATAATATTATTAAAATAGAAAAAGAAAGAATATATAGATTAAATAATAATGATGATAATAAAGTAGAATATAAATTAACAGACTTACAAGAAAGTGTAGTTAATAAAGTTGATTTAAACAGTAAAGATACTTATTTATTATACGGAGTTACTGGTAGTGGTAAAACAGTAGTCTATATTGAATTAATAAAAAAAGTAATTAGCAGTGGTAAAAAAGCAATAATGTTAGTTCCAGAAATAAGTTTAACTGCTCAGATGGTTAATAGACTTTATAAATCTTTTGGAAATGATGTAGCAATACTACATAGTGGATTATCAGATGGAGAAAAATATGATGAGTATACAAAAATAAATAATAATTTAGTAAATGTAGTAGTCGGAACAAGAAGTGCAATATTTTCACCATTAGATAATTTAGGATTAATAATAATTGATGAAGAACATAGTACTACATATAAACAAGAGAATAATCCCAGATATAATACAATTGATATTGCAAAATTTAGAAGTGATTATAACAATTGTCCATTAATTTTAGGAAGCGCAACTCCTAGTTTAGAATCTTTTGCAAGAGCTAAAAAAAACGTATATAAATTATTAGTATTAGATAAAAGAGTTGGAAATTTCAGCTTACCAAAAGTAGAATTAGTTGATATGTCTAATGAAATGAAAAAACAAAATATGTTGTTCAGTGATAGATTAAAAGAAGAATTAAATAAAACTTTAGAAGATAAATTGCAAGCAATAATACTTTTAAATAGACGAGGTTTTAGTACTTTTGTTAGTTGTCAAAATTGCGGTTACACTTATAAATGTCCCCATTGTGAAATCTCTCTAACTTATCATAAAAGTAGTAATAATTTAAGATGTCATTATTGTGGATATACAACATTTTTAAAAAATATATGTCCTAATTGTAAAGAAAATGCAATTAGAAGTTTAGGAACTGGTACTGAAAGGATAGAAAATGAATTAAAAAAATTATATCCTAGTGCAACAATAATTAGAATGGACGCAGATACAACAACAAAAAAAGGAAGCCATGAAAAATATATTAAAATGATCGAAAATAATGAAGTGGATATAATCGTTGGAACACAAATGATTAGTAAAGGATTAGATTTTCCTAATATAAATTTAGTAGGAGTTATAAACGCAGACGAAACATTAAATATACCAGATTTCAGAAGCAGAGAAAAAACATTTCAACTCCTAAATCAAGTTAGTGGAAGAGCAGGAAGAAGCGGAATAGATAGTAAAGTTATTATACAAACATTTAATCCTGATGATATATTATTTAAATTTATAAAAGAAAATGATTATTTGAATTTCTTTAAATATGAAATGAATCTAAGAAAACAATTATCTTATCCACCTTATTACTATATACTAGGAATAAAAATTTGTAGCGATAATTACGAATTTGCAAGTAAACATGCTACAAAAATAGCAAATTATATTAGAAATAAAGTAGATAAAACAACGATTTGTTTAGGCCCTTCAACAGCAAATATGTTTAAATTAAATAATGTATACAGATTTCAAATAGTAATAAAATATAAATTTGATAATAAATTATATGATGTAATAAAATTTATTGATAATATGTATATAGAAGAAAAAAACGTCTTTATTGAAATAGATAATAATCCTATAAGCATTTAAAGTACTCACCAGAGTGCTTTTTATTTATAACAAAAATCAATAAATTGAAAATATATTAGTACCAATATTTTATATCTGTTTAAAATATAAAAAAAGTTAAAAAAAATCGACGAAAAAAAAGAAAAACAAATTTTTCCATAATAATACATAGTGAAGGGAACAATAATCCTAACTAGAAAGGGGGATATATTATAAAAATTAAATCTTATAAATTTGAAGAAATTATAAATAATAAAAATCTATTATTTGATATTAAACATGACAATATATTTAGAAATGTATTTTTAAATGTATGTTCATTCGACTATGTATGTAAATTATTTAGTTACTTATTATGTTATGATTATCAAGAATTAAAATTGGAATAGTAGAAAGAGAAATGATAAATATTATGGATTATATGGCAAGATTAGATTTTAAAGAAGGAGACCCAGTAACATATAATTACTTAGAAGCAGAAAAAGTAAGAAAAGAAATGTGGGAAGAAAAAGTAGAAACATGGGAAGAAAAAATGAAACAAGATAAAAAAAATCTTGAGCAAAACAAACAAGAACTTGAACAAAACAAACAGGAAATTGAACAAAACAAACAGGAACTTGAAGAAGAAAAAATTTCTTTAGCCAAAGCATTAAAAGCTGAAGGACATCCAACAAATAAAATATTAAAAATTACTAAACTATCAAAAAACATTATTATGATGCTATAAATAGTATAATAGATGCTTCTTACAATAGAAATTTAAATAAAACTTTTCAAATTTCTACTTTTTTTTTATAAACTCCTATGATATAATTTATTTACAACGAAAAAGGGGAATGATGATGAGTCAATATTTCACTAATGACGAAAATTTAAAAAGCGAATATAGAAATATAATTTATAAATATAATGACTACACTTTTAATTTTACAAGTGATTTAGGAGTATTTTCTAAAGATAGAATTGATTTTGCTAGCAAATTACTTGTAGAAACTTATTTTAAATATGGAAGAAAAAATATTGATATTTTAGATGTTGGTTGTGGATACGGATTTATCGGTATAACATTATCTAAAATTATGAATAGTAATGTAGATATGATTGACGTAAATAAAAGAGCAATACATTTAACTAACATAAATATAAAAAATTTAAAAGCAAATGCTAGAGTATTTTTAAGCAATGTATATGAAAATGTTGATAAAAAATATGATGTAATAATATCAAATCCACCTATAAGAGCAGGTAAAAAAGTTTATATGGATATTATTTTAAATGCAAAAAATTATTTGGCTGACAGTGGAGAATTTTATTTTGTGATGAATAAAGATCACGGAGTAAAAACAGTAATTAAAGAAATAAAAGACGTATATAATGTAAACGTTTTAAATAAAGATAAAGGTTTTTTTGTAATTCTGTGCAAAAAGCGTTGACATATTCGTTTTTTATTGATAAAATTTTAAATTGGTGGTGTAGTCTCTTTTGTTAGGGATTACTCTCGAAAAAAATACTAGTATTGGGGTGAACTTGAGTGGCATACAAAGTAGAAAAATTTGGTGACCATAGAGAAAGAAGATCTTTCTCAAAAACATCTAATAAATATGAATTAAAAGATTTATTAGATATACAAAAAGAATCTTATAAATGGTTCTTGACAGAAGGTATAAAGGAAGTATTTGACGATTTATTTCCTGTAGAAAGTTTCACTGGTAATATATCTCTAAGTTTTAGTGATTATTGTTTTGATGAACCTAGATACGGCGTAAAAGAATCTAAAGAGAGAATGGTAACTTATAGTGCTCCATTAAAAGTACAAGCACGTGTTTTCATTAATGAAACAGGTGAAGTTAAAGAACAAGAAGTATTCTTAGGTGACATGCCTATGATGACAGATGCTGGTACTTTTATAATCAATGGTGTAGAACGTGTTATTGTATCTCAATTAGTACGTAGCCCATCAATCTATTTTAAACGTGAAATAGATAAAAATGGACGTCCTGTTGTTAGCGGAGAAATGATTCCTAACAAAGGAACTTGGTTAGAATTTGAACTAGATGCAAGAGATGTTATCTACGTAAGAATTGATAGAACTAGAAAAGTTACAGTTACAACACTTTTACGTGCATTAGGATTATCTAGTGATGAAGAAATATTAGAAGTATTTGGTGATAACAGATTTATCAAAAATACTTTAGAAAAAGATTCAACTAGAAATACAGATGAAGCATTAATTGAAATTTATGAAAAATTAAGACCAGGCGAACCTGCAACTCTTGATTCAGCAAAAAATCAATTAATTACACGTTTCTTTGATAAGTTCCGTTATGATCTTGCACGTGTTGGACGTTACAAGTTTAATAAAAAGTTAAACGTTTTAGATCGTTTGTTAGGACAAAAAATTGCAGAAAATATCAAAGATGGAAAAGATGTAATAGTAGAAAAAGGAACAGTTATTGATAAAGCTACATTAGAAAAGATTAGACCAATTTTTGAAAATGGATATAATATTAAAACTGTTACAATTAATGAAGAACTAGATGAATATAATAAAGTTCAAGAAGTACTTGTTTATAACAAGAATAACGAAAAAGAAATTATAAAAATAATCGGTAATGATCAATCAATTGATTCAAGACGTTTAACAATATCAGATGTTTATGGTGCAGTTTCATACTATTTAAACTTATTAGATGATATTGGAAGCATCGACGAAATTGACCATCTAGCTAATCGTCGTGTAAGACAAGTTGGAGAATTAATTCAAAATCAATTTAGAACTGGTATGGTTCGTATGGAAAGAGTTATTCGTGAAAGAATGACTACGCAAGAGTTAGAAAATGTAACTCCTAAAACATTAATTAATATACGTCCTGTAACAGCCGCTATGAAAGAATTCTTCGGTTCAAGTCAATTATCTAAATTCATGGATCAAGTTAATCCAATAGCCGAATTAACAGATAAGAGACGTTTATCAAGCCTTGGACCTGGAGGTTTATCTAGAGATAGAGCTGGTATGGAAGTTCGTGACGTTAACGTATCTCACTATGGTAGAATTTGTCCTATCGAATCACCAGAAGGTGCAAACATCGGACTTATCACATCAATAGCAAGTTATGCAAAAGTTAATGAATATGGTTTCTTAATGACTCCATATAGAAAAGTAGAAAATTGTCATGTAACAGAGGAAGTAGTTTACTTAACTGCTGATGAAGAAAGTGATTATTATATTAGTCAAGCAACTATAGGAATGGATAAAAATAATAACTTAACTGATACAGAAGTAGTTGCACGTTTAAATGGTGAAAACGTTATTGTAAAAAAAGAATTAGTAAATTATATTGACGTAGCACCAAGCCAAGTTGTATCTATTACAACGAGTTGTATACCATTTTTGGATCACGATGATGCACATAGAGCTCTAATGGGTTCAAACATGCAACGTCAAGCAGTTCCATTATTACAAAGTGAAGCACCATTCGTTGGTACTGGTGTAGAATATATAGCTGCTAGAGATTCAGGTTCTACAATTGTAGCAAAAGCAGATGGTATAGTTGAATATGCAGATTCTAAAAAAATAGTTATTAAAAATGCTAAAGATAAAGATGTTTATTACTTAGATAATTTCGAAAGAAGTAATGCAGAAACATGTTTAAATCATAGCCCAATTGTTAAAAAAGGTGATAAAGTTCATCGTGGAGAAGTTCTCGCAGATGGTACAAGTACTAACAAAGGAGAACTAGCATTAGGTAAAAATATGACAGTAGCATTCATGACATTTAACGGTTATAATTATGAAGATGCTGTTGTATTAAATGAAAGATTAGTAAAAGATGATGTTTATACATCACTTCACATAGAACATTATGATATTGACTGTCGTGACACTAAGCTAGGACCAGAAGAAATTACTCGTGATATACCTAACGTAAGTGAAGAAGCTCGTAAGAACTTAGATGCTAATGGTATTATTCGTATTGGTACAGAAGTTCATGAAGGTGATATCTTAGTTGGAAAAGTAACTCCAAAAGGAGTACAAGAACTTACTAGTGAAGAAAAATTATTACATGCTATATTTGGAGAAAAAACTCGTGAAGTAAGAGATACATCATTACGTGTAGCACATGGTGCAGATGGTATCGTTCATGACGTTAAAATATATACTAAAGAAAATAGTGATGAACTAGCTGCAGGTGTTTCAAAAGTTATAAGAGTTTATATAATTCAAAAACGTAAAATCCAAGTTGGAGATAAAATGTCTGGACGTCATGGAAACAAAGGTGTTATATCACTTATTCTTCCAGAAGAAGATATGCCATACTTACCAGATGGTACTCCAGTTGATATAGTTCTTAATCCACAAGGTGTTCCATCTCGTATGAACTTAGGACAAATATTAGAATTACATTTAGGAATGGCTGCTAAGAAATTAGGTGTCTACTGTGCAACTCCAGTATTTGATGGAGCAACAGTAGAAGACATTGCTGAAATGATGGAAGAAGCTGGACTTGATAAAGATGGTAAAACTGTTCTTTATAATGGACGTACAGGTGAACCATTTGAAAATAGAGTAGCAGTTGGAGTAATGTACATGATTAAATTACATCATATGGTAGATGATAAACTACATGCTCGTTCTACTGGACCATACTCATTAGTAACACAACAACCATTAGGTGGTAAAGCACAATTTGGTGGACAACGTTTCGGAGAAATGGAAGTTTGGGCATTATATGCTTACGGTGCAGCACATGTACTTCAAGAAATTTTAACAATAAAATCTGATGATGTTGTTGGACGTGTTAAAGTTTATGAAGCGTTAGTTAAAGGTAAAAACATTAACCAAGCTGGTGTTCCAGAAAGCTTTAGAGTTTTAATAAAAGAATTCCAAGCATTAGGTTTAGATATATCAATTATAGATAATAATGATGAAACACATGATATCAATGAATTAGAAGAATCAGATGATGATGCTCCTATAACAATCGATGAAATTGATGTTAATAAAAACATAATGCCAATAGAAGAAGAAAATCATGATACAGAAAATGATGAAGAAATAAATACAGATGAACCTACTGATGAAGAATTAGATAAAATTGATGATGGTAATTTAGAAGGGGATGAAATTTAATGTTAGAAGTAAATAATTTTAAAGGAATAAAAATAGGTATTGCAAGTCCTGAAAAAATTAGAAGTTGGTCACATGGTGAAGTAACTAAACCAGAAACAATAAATTATCGTACCCTAAAACCTGAAAGAGATGGTTTATACTGTGAAAAAATCTTTGGACCAACAAAAGACTACGAATGTAGTTGTGGTAAATACAAAAGATTAAGATATAAAAATGTTGTTTGTGATAGATGTGGAGTAGAAGTAACTCGTTCTAAAGTACGTCGTGAACGTATGGGACACATTGAGCTTGCTTCTCCTTGCTCACACATTTGGTTCTTTAAAGGTGTACCTTCTAAAATGGGATTAGTACTTGATATGAGTCCAAGAGACTTAGAAGAAGTATTATATTTTGTTAGTTACGTTGTAATTAATCCTGGAAATGCTCCACTTGAAAAGAAACAAACATTATCTGATAAAGAATATAGAGCATACTATGAAAAATATGGTAGTGGTTTTGAAGTAGGAATGGGTGCTGAAGCAATTCAAAAATTATTAAAAGAAGTTGACGTTGATAAAGAAGTTGAAGATTTACGTAAAGAATTAGATGGTGCAACTGGTCAAAAACGTATAAGATTAGTAAAACGTTTAGATTGTTTAGTATCATTCCAAGAAAGTGGAAATCGTCCTGAATGGATGGTATTAGATGTAATTCCAGTAATACCTCCTGAACTTCGTCCAATGATTCAACTTGATGGTGGACGTTTTGCAACTAGTGATTTAAATGATTTATATAGAAGAATTATAAATAGAAATAATCGTTTAAAGAAATTATTAGAATTGGGAGCTCCATCAATAATTGTACAAAATGAAAAACGTATGTTACAAGAAGCAGTAGATACATTATTTGATAATGGTAGACGTGGAAGAAGCGTAACTGCTGCTGGAAATAGAGCATTAAAATCTTTATCTAGTATGTTAAAAGGAAAACAAGGACGTTTCCGTCAAAACTTATTAGGTAAACGTGTTGATTATTCTGGGCGTTCAGTTATCGTTGTAGGACCAAACCTAAAAATGTATCAATGTGGTATTCCAAAAGAAATGGCTTTAGAGTTATTTAAACCACACGTAATTCATGGATTAGTATCTCGTGGCTTAGCTCATAATATTAAAGGAGCAAAAAAATTGATAGATACAAGAAATGAATGTGTATGGGATATTGTAGAAGATGTAATTACAGAACATCCAGTAATGCTTAACCGTGCACCAACATTACATAGATTAGGTATACAAGCATTTGAACCTAAATTAGTTGGTGGTAAAGCTATTAGACTACATCCATTAGTTTGTGCAGCATTCAATGCTGACTTCGATGGAGACCAAATGGCTGTACACGTTCCTCTAAGTGAAGAAGCAAAAGCAGAAGCTAGAATATTAATGTTAGGTGCTAACAATATCTTATCTCCAAAAGATGGAAAACCAATCGTTACCCCAAGTCAAGATATGGTATTAGGTAACTACTATATAACAATAGAAGAAGCTGGACTTCCAAATGAAGGTAAAGTTTATAAAAATAGTAATGAAGCAATAATGGCTTATGAAAGAAGAGAAATTAGTTTACATACAAGAATTGCTCTTCCAGTAAGATCATTTAGACATAGAATATTTATTGATGAAGTACAAGATAAATATTTAGTTACTACTGCTGGTAAATTAATATTTAATGAAATATTACCAGATACATTCCCATATATGAATGAACCTACAAAGGAAAATATAAGTGGAATTACTCCAATGAAATATTTTATAGATATGGGTGAAAATATTCCAGAAGTAATAAAAACAATGCCACTTGTAAAACCATTTGATAAAAAGATTTTACAAAATATAATTGCACAAATATTTAAATTATATAAAACTACTGAAACAAGTATTATGCTTGATAAGTTAAAAGATTTAGGATTCAAATATAGTACATTAGCAGGTATTACAGTATCTCTATCTGATATTATAGTTGATAGTTCTAAACAAGAATTTATTGATGCAGGACATGCCAAAGTAGACAAGATTAATAAACAATTCTCTCGTGGTTTAATCACTGAAGAAGAACGTTATACTAGTGTATGTGCAGTATGGAATAATGTAAAAGACCAAGTAAAAAATAAATTAAGTGATATAGCAAAAGCTGATTTACACAATCCAGTATTCATGATGATGAACTCAGGTGCACGTGGTAGTGCAGACCAATTCTGTCAAATGGCTGGTATGCGTGGATTGATGGCAAAACCAGATGGTTCATCTGTAGAAATACCAATCTTATCAAGTTTACGTGATGGACTATCAGTTAACGAATTCTTCTTAGGTACACATGGTGCCAGAAAAGGAGATACAGATACAGCATTACGTACAGCCGATTCAGGATACTTAACTCGTCGTTTAGTTGACGTTTCACAAGATATAATTGTAAAAGATGAAGACTGTGGATGCGTATCAGGATTAGTTGTAAAAGACTTATTAAACGACAAAGATGGTAGTGTAGTAGAACCTCTTGCAGAAAGATTATTAGGAAGATTTACTATGAAACCTGTAATAAATCCAGAAACTAAAGAAATAATCGTTGATAAAGATGTTTTATTAAATGAAAGTATGGTTTCTAAAATAGAAAAAGCAGGCGTTAAAGAAGTAGAAATAAGAAGTATATTAACATGTAAGAGCCCAAATGGTGTTTGTCAAAAATGTTATGGTAGAAACTTAGCAACTGGTAACTTAGTTGAAACAGGTGAAGCTGTTGGTATAATGGCTGCACAATCAATTGGTGAACCAGGTACACAGTTAACAATGCGTACATTCCACTCAGGTGGTGTTGCAGGTGGAGAAGATATAACTCAAGGTCTTCCACGTGTTGAAGAATTATTTGAAGCACGTAATCCAAAAGGAAAAGCAACAATTTCTGAAATTACTGGTAAAGTCGTATTAATCGAAGATGTTAATGGTAAATGGAAAGTTACTGTTGAAAATAAAACAGAAGCTAGAGACCATGTAACAAGTTATGGTGCTAAACTTAATGTTGAAGTTGGTGACGAAGTTAATGCAGGAGATAAATTAACTCAAGGTACTATTTCACCAAAAGAATTACTTGCAGTAACTGACCCTATAACTACACAAGAATACATTTTAACAGAAATACAAAAAGCTTATAAATCACAAGGTGTTGACATTTCAGATAAACACGTTGAAATAATAGCAAGTCGTATGATAAACAAGATGAGAGTTGTTGATGAAGGAGACACTGATTTAGTAGCTGGTTTAACGGTAAGTATAAGAGAATTTACAGAAAGAAATAAAAAAGTATTACTTAGTGGTGGAGTACCTGCAACAGGTAGACCAATAATACTAGGTATTACAAAATCTTCTCTAGAAACTGATTCATTCTTATCTGCTGCATCATTCCAAGAAACTACAAGAGTATTAACAGATGCTGCTATAAAAGGAAAAGTTGATCATTTAACAGGATTAAAAGAAAATGTTATAATTGGTAAGCTTATCCCAGCAGGAACTGGAGCAAAACAATATAGTGATATAACTATAGAACTTGAAAAAGGAATTATGGATGATGAACCTAGTGAAGTATTAGAAAATGAATTTTTAGATAATGATACTTCAAAAATAGAAAAAGAATTAGTTGTAGTTGATGAAGAAGAAAACGCATCTGAATAAAGAATGATTTTGAGTCATTCTTTTTTCTTGCCTTAAAATGCGGTTACAATAGCGAAAGATTTATGTTACAATTCTAACAAGGTGATGTTAGATGTCTATAGAATACAAATTATATAACGTAGAAAAAAAAGATTTATATGCAAGTAAAACGAAAGAAGAAAAAGAAGTAATAAGAAAAAAAATGGTAGAAGAAGCTAAAATAAGAGGAATTAAACCAACCGCTAGAAAATATAATACATATCCACAAACAGTAAAGAGATGGATGAAAAAATATGAAAATGAAACCCAAAAATAAAATACTACAATTTACTATAATTTAAATAGGATATATTAATTAATGTATTCTATTTTTTCTTGAGATAATCACTATTTAATGATAAAATATAAATATCTAGGAGTGATATAATATGGATAATACAAATTTATTTAATTTAAATGAAATAGAAGATGCATTAATAAGCAAAAATTTAATAGAAGTATATGAAAGTTTAGATAAAAGAGGATATAAACCAATTAGCCAAATAATAGGATATTTAGTTACAGGTGATCCTGGATATATAACGAGTTTTGAAAATGCAAGGAACAAAATTACTAGCGTAGATAGAGAAAAAATACTAGAAGTTGTATTAGAATATTATATAAAAAATAATGTATGAGATATTTGGGATTAGATTTAGGAACTAAAACATTAGGACTAGCTATAACAGATAAATTAGGAATAATCTCGAGTCCATATAAAGTTTTAAGATATAATAACATTGATGAATTAATTAATGAATTATTAATAATTATTAACGAAGAAGAAGTAGATGAACTTGTTTTAGGATTACCAAAAAATATGGATAATTCTATGGGATTTGCAAGTGAAAGAAGTTTAAAATTTAAAGAATTATTAGAAACAAAAACAACAAAGAAAATTCATTTAGTTGATGAAAGATTAAGTACTGTTGAGGCAGAAAGATTTTTAATAAGTACTGATACTTCTCGCATGAAACGAAAAAAAATAATTGATGCATATGCAGCAAACGTAATATTAGATACATACTTAAAATCTAAGAAAGGATAAATATAAATTATGAATAAAGATGGGAAAATATTAATAAAAGATAAAGACAACATTACTCATGAATGTGATATATTATTTACTTTTGATAGTGATGAAACTAAAAAAAGTTATGTAGTTTATACAGATAATACTAAAGATGAATTAGGAAATATAAAAGTGTATGCAAATACATTTGATCCATTCAGTAATGAAGGAGACTTAGGTGAAATCGAAACAGAAAAAGAATGGGCAATGATAGAGCAAATCTTTGCAAGTATTAATGAAAAGAAAGAAGGATAATATGAAACATAAAAAGACATTTATAATTATATTACTTCTAATTTTAATATTAATCACAAGCTTTACAATAATATTTTTCCATTCATTATCACCAGTAGATAAAAAAAATGAAAATGAAATAACATTTACAGTAAAAAATGGATGGGGAAAAAATAAAATAATAAAAGAATTAAAAAATAAAGACTTAATAAGAAGTGAATTTTTTAGCAAAATAATAGTTAAATTAAAAAATAAAGAATTATATGCAGGAACATATAAATTAAGTAAAGATTTAAGTACTAATGAAATATTAGAAATTATTGAAGTAGGTAAAAATATAGAAAATGAAAGTATTAAAATAACTTTTGTAGAAGGAAAAAGATTAACAACTTACGTAAAACAAATAAGCGAAAACTTTCCTTATACTGAAGAAGAAATATTGAATACTCTATCTAATAAAGAATATTTAAATACTTTAATTAATAAATATTGGTTTATAACAGAAGATATATTAAATGAAAAAATATATTATCCTTTAGAAGGATATTTATATCCAGATACATATGAATTTAAAAAGAATAGTAAATTAGAAGAAATCATAGAAAAAATGTTAGATAATATGGATTCAAAATTAATTAATTATAAAGACGAAATAAAATTGAGTAGTTATAGTATTCATCAAATATTAACTCTTGCAAGTATTGTGGAACTAGAAGGAGTTAATAAAGAAGATAGAAGTATGGTTGCTGGAGTATTTTATAATAGACTAAAAAGTGGTATGAGTTTAGGAAGTGATGTTACAACTTATTATGCTGTAAAAAAAGATTTTTCTCGTGATTTATCACAAAATGATTTAGATAGTTGTAACGGATATAATACAAGAGGTACATGTGTTACAGGATTACCTGTAGGACCAATTGCATCTCCAAGTTTATCAAGTTTATCAGCAACAATAGAACCAACAGAAAATGAATATTATTACTTTGTTGCAGATAAAGAGAAAAATACTTATTTCAGTAAAACAAGCAGTGAACATGTACAAACTGTTGCAAAATTAAAAAGTGAAGGAAAATGGTTTACATATTAGAAAGTAGGGCGGTATTATGAAAGAATTAATTTTAGAAATGGAACATTATGCTGTAACAAATAACGTTCCAATAATAGAATTAGATTCTATAAAATTTATAATGAAATATATTAAATTAAATCAAGTTAAATCAATATTAGAAATAGGTACAGCTATAGGATATAGTGCAATACTTATGGCTAATGCAAATGACTTCTGTGAAATAACAACTATTGAAAGAGACGAAAAAAGATATAAAGAAGCAGTAAAAAATGTAAATAAAAGTGGATTAGATAAAAGAATAGAATTAGTGTATAATGACGCAATGGAAGTAAATTTAGGAGATAATAAATATGATTTAATATTTATTGATGCTGCTAAAGGACAATACATAAAATATTTTGATAAATTTTCTAATTACTTAAATCAAGGTGGAGTAATAATAACTGATAATTTAAAATTTCATGGATTAGTAAAAAATAAAGATTTAATAAAATCTAGAAATGTCAGAGGAATAGTAACAAAAATAGAAAAATATATAGATTACTTAAAAGAAAATAAAGATTATGTAACCAAATTTTATGATATTGGAGATGGCTTATCAGTAAGCTTCAAAAGAAATGAAAAAAGAAAAGATACTAATTAATATAGAAAAATTAAGTGATATAGAAAAATATGAGAAAATTGGTATAAACAATTTTCTTTTTGCAGTAAATAATTATAGTATAGGTTACAAATCTTTTGGGTTAGAAGAATTAGAAAATTTAAAATGCAAAAAATATTTATTAATGAATAAAGTATTAAATAATACTGATATAGATAAATTAAAAGAATTAACAACTAAATTAGAAAAATTTGACGGAATAATATTTGAAGATATAGGGTTATATAACATATTAAAAGACTATAATATAAAATTAATATGGAATCAATCTCATTTTGCTACAAATTATAAATCTATTAATTATTATTTAGAATTAACATATAGTGCAGTAATATCTAACGAATTAACATATAATGAAATTAATGAGATAATAAATAAAGTTAATAAACCAGTCATATTAAATGTATTTGGAAAAAATCCAGTAATGTATTCTAGACGTACTTTATTATCTAACTTTAATAAATATTTTAATATAGAAGAGAATAAAGAAGTCATATTAGATGAAACAATTAGTAAAAATAAATTTCTTGCTAAAGAAGATAGTAATGGTACTTTTATATTTAACAATACTTATTTTAATATAATAAATTATTTAAAAAAATTAAATGATAATAACATATTGTTTTATTTAATATACCCTAATGAATTAGATTATGATAATATAATTAAAGTAATTGATAATGAAAGTGATATACCTTATAATGATGGTTTTATGAATAAAAAAACAATATATAAACTAGGTGATAAAAAATGATAGAATTATTAAGCCCAGCAGGCGATTTAGATAGACTAAAATTTGCATTTATGTATGGTGCAGACGCAGTATATATTGGTGGAGTTAATTATAGCTTAAGAGCAAATGCAAAAAACTTTAATAATGAAGAAATAAAAGAAGCAGTTAATTATGCTCATAATTTAAATAAAAAAGTATACGTTACAGTAAATATTGTATTTCATAATGAAGAATTAAATGGCTTAAAAGAATATTTATTATACCTAGATAGCATAAATGTAGATGGCATAATAGTAAGTGATATAGTAGTTATGAAACTTCATAAAGAATTAAATTTAAAATTAGAATTACATATAAGTACTCAAGCAAGTATAAGTAATAAAGAAAGTGCATTATTTTATAAAAATTTAGGAGCAAAAAGATTAGTACTAGCACGTGAATGTAGTAAAAATGATATAAAAGAAATAAAAGAAACTACTAACTTAGATTTAGAAGCATTTATACATGGAGCAATGTGTACTAGCATAAGCGGAAGATGTGTATTATCAAATTATTGCACAAATAGAGATTCTAACCGAGGCGGATGTGCACAAATATGTAGATGGGAGTTTGAATACTTAAATAAATCAGGAGAAAAAATTACTGATACACCATTTAGTATGACACCTAAAGATTTAAATATGGTTCCATTTATAAAAGAAATGATAGATGTAGGAATTAATTCATTCAAAATAGAAGGTAGAATGCGTAGTGTATACTATATAGCAACAGTTATATTAATATATAGAAGATTAATTGATAAAATTGTAAATAATACACTAACTAATGCATATACTAGTTATTGTCTTAACATTTTAAATAGATGTGCTAATAGAGAATCAACGCCACAATTCTTTGATAAACTACCAGGAGTTGATGAACAATATTATTTAGGAAGACAAGAATTATCTAATCAAGATTTTTTAGGATTAGTAATTGATTATAAAGATGGAGTAGCAACAATAGAGCAAAGAAATAATTTTAAAATAGGCACTATAGTACAATTTTTTGGTCCTGATACAAAAACATTTGATTACAAAGTAGAAGAAATATTAGACGAAAATAATGAATTAATAGAAGTTGCAAAACATCCACAAATGATTATAAAATTAAAAGTATCTAACAAATTAAACAAATATGATATGATGCGATTAAAAGTATTTGACATTTCAGATGAAATGTAGTATTCTTATGAAAGTTGATTGGAAAAATTGACATTAAAATTGAATTTTGAAAGGTGATATAAATGAAACAAAAAAAAGAATTTTTACTAACAAGTGAAGGTTACTTAGATTTAGAAACTGAATTAAATACATTAAAAAGTGAAGAAAGACCAAGAATCATCGAAGCTATAAAAGAAGCTCGTGCTCAAGGAGATTTATCTGAAAATGCAGATTACGATGCAGCAAGAGATGAACAAGCTAAAATAGAAGCTAGAATTCAAGAATTAGAATATATGTTAGAACATGCAAAAATAATAGAAAAGAAAAGTGGAGATGTAGTATCAGTAGGAACTACAGTAACTGTTAAATACGTAGACGATGATGAAGAAGAAGTTTATTCAATAGTAGGTTCTATGGAAGCTGATCCATTCGAAAATAAAATATCTAACGAATCTCCTATAGGAAAAGCAATAATGGATAAAAAAGTAGGAGATACTATTAGTGTTGAAAGTCCTAATGGAGCATATGATATAAAGATTGTAAAAATTGCTTAAAAAGATATGAAATTATCTTTTTTTTCTTGAAAAAAAAACTCTATTATTTTATACTATTAATAGAAAGTAGGATTACTTATGAATAGAACAAAGAAGATTTATTTTTTAGCAGCATTTGTAATGATAATAGGATGTTATGCTTTAAATAAAAGTTATAGTTTATTTGTTGCAACAGAAGAACAGGAAGCAGTAACATCAAAGGTACCAATATTAGAATCTTCTATAAGTATGCCTACAATTACGCTTTCTAGCAATGAAGAATGTTTAATAAAACAAACAATCAATAATACAAGTGAAGTACCAATAAACTATTCTTTATCATCAACAGGAACTAATTATGAAATAAAGTTAGTAGATGATACCACTAATACTGCATTAGGAACTGTAAATGCATCATCTACAAAAGATATATATTTATATTTAAAAAATACATCAAGTAATGAAAATACAATAACTTTTAATTTAAATAAAAAATATACTACTTTAAACAATGATTTAACATCTAATATAACAGATACATACACAGTAAAATCATATGCTAACCCATATGCCTACAATACTGAATTATTATCATATAACATAATAAATAATTATATTACTTCTGATAATTATACTGGTACTGTACCAGAAGATAAAACATATACTTTAAACGAAACAAAAAAATTATTTGGAAATAATGTCAAGGTATCTTTACCAATTAAAAGCACTAATACTTTAACATTACCAGATCCCCCAACTACTCCAGGTAAGGAAATATCAATATCTACAGAAAAAATCTTAGCACAAACAGAAGATGATTATGGAACAAGTTACTATTATCGTGGCGTAATAGACAATAATTTTGTGAACTTTGCGGGAATGTGTTGGAGTATAATTAGAATCCAAGGAGATGGTAGTATTAAAATGATATTAGCATCAGAATTAGAATGCTCAGAAACAAATTTATCAACAACAAGTGGATATGCAACAGATGGTGCTAGTGGTACACAAGGAAATATAATTTATGATCGCGGATATAGTGATAGTCAATTAAATTCTTGGTTAGATAGAAAAATAACAAACAATGAAAATATAACAGAGAATGAGAAAACGTTAATAAAACAAGATAATTGGTGTAAAGGAGATTTAACGTCCAAATATGACTATAATACATATGAATTAATAACCGAAACTATAGCTACAGGTACATCTTATTATTATAGTGCTGGTAAAAGATTAAATCAGCAAATGCCAACTCTGATTTGTGATGGAAGTAAAGATAAGAATGGAGAAATAATTGAAAATTATATAGGTAGTTTAACACCAGATGAAGTAGCATATGCAGGTAGTAAATTAGGAGCTGGTAGTATTTATAAAGGATATCTAAATACAAATGCAAGTTCTAAAACATGGTGGACGGCAATGGATAGATATTATTATGGTAATAATAATGTTATATTCAAATTTACAGTAAGAGAAAATGGGATTTTAGATAGCATTGGTACTGGTAGTGACATTGCAATACGTCCTGTTATTTCTTTAACCGCTATAACTCAAATTTCTAGTGGTAATGGAACAATTTCAAATCCATACAATATAAAAATAGATTAGAAATGCTTTTGAATGTAATAATTAAATTATATATTTAAACAAAACATCCAACAATACTTTCTTGCTGGATGTTATAAATTATAAGAAAGAAGAATATTATGAAAAATTTAGATATATGGTTAACAAATTTTTTATTAAATATTGGTATGTGGGGCTACGTTCTTTCATGCTTTTTAATACTAATAGAATCTATCGTACCAGCACTTCCTCTTAGTGTATTTATAACACTATTATTCTATAAATTTGGCGTTTTAATAGGCTTTATAATAAGTTATATATTTACGGTATTAGGTTGTATAATATCTTATAAAATATTTAATAGTAAACTTAGATATAAATTAGATAACTATATAAAAAAAGATTCTAAACAAAAATTAAACAAATTAGTTAAAAGAATAAATAAAATAAATTTTAATAGTTTATGTTTAATAATTGCAATACCATTTACGCCAGCATTCTTAGTTAATATTGCTGCTGGATTAACAAACATGAACTTTAAAAAATATTTATATGCATTATTGATAGGAAAAATATTTTTAATAATATTTTGGGGATTCATTGGTACAAGTTTAATAAATAGTTTTAAAAATCCAATAAATTTATTATATATTATAATTATGTTAATAATATGTTATATTATAAGTAAATTAGTTAGTAAGAGAGAAGGTATTGAATGATATATATAGTAATTGGAATAGTTAGTATTAATATAATATTAAATATAATTTTATTATTTAAAAAAAATAATAATGATACAGTAGAAAGATTAGGAAGATTAGAAACTGATCTAACAAAAGAATTAGGTGAATTTAAATTTAATTTTTCTAGAACTATTAATGAAGATTTTAATAAATTAAATGAAACTATTATTAATAGATTAAATAACATTAATGATAAAGTAAATGAAAGATTAGATGTTAACTTTGAAAAAACAAATAAAACATTTACTAATATTTTAGAAAGATTAAGTAAAATAGATGAAGCACAAAAGAAAATAGATAGTTTAAGTGGAGAAATAGTAAGTTTACAAAGTGTTTTAACTGATAAAAAGACTAGAGGTATATTTGGTGAAACAAACTTAAATTACATATTAGATAGTGTATTTGGTAAAAATGACAAAATATATCAAACTCAATATAGTTTAGGTAACGGATATATATCTGATGCAATTCTTTTTGCTCCTGAACCATTAGGTACGATATGTATAGATAGTAAATTTCCTTTAGAAAATTATAGAAGAATGACTGATAAATCACTTTCTAACATTGAAAGAGAGAATGCAACAAAATTATTTAAAGCAGATGTAAAAAAACATATAGATGCAATAAGAACAAAATATATAGTTCCAGGAGTTACCAGTGGAGAAGCAATAATGTTTTTACCAGCAGAAGCTATATTTGCAGAAATAAATGCATATCATCCTGATTTAGTTAAATATAGTTATCAATCTAAAGTATGGATTACAAGTCCAACAACTTTAATGAGTACATTAACTATAATAAGTATGATACTAAAAAATATGGAAAGAGACAAATATGCTAAAGTTATTCATACAGAACTTAATAAACTAGGAATAGAATTTGATAGATATAAAGATAGATGGGATAAATTATCTCGTAGTATTGATACAGTAAGTAAAGATGTAAAAGATATACATACTACAACAGAAAAAATCACTAAAAGATTTGATGCAATCAATAGTGTTAACGTTGATAAAGCATTAATTGAAGATTCAAAATAGATATAAATAAGTATCTATTTTTTATTACTATATAATTCGACAAAATAATTAAATACAATATAGTATTATATATAACCAGAACATTTAGTTTAATGCTTGCCCTAATATTTTATAAATAGAAGGGACGTGATATTATGAGAATACTTTCATTTGAAAGATTACTTGTATTAATTATGTTATTTGTAATGTCTTTTATTCTAATCAGGGGGTAATTGGTATTTAAATTCAGGCATTAGTAAAAATATAAGTCACTTGTTTTAACAAACAAAAAGGACTCGTATTATTACGAGTGCCACCTATAACTTGGGTAGGCATTCAAAACTGAATGTTCTACTTACTTAGAATTTTATCACTATATATTAATAGTGTCAAACATAAATTTTGTCGAATCAACATAAAGCTATTTACATAATTTTACATACTTAAATTTACGTATATTTTACTTTTAATCATTATTTGATATAATAATAACTGTAAGGAAAGATTAATATGAAAGACATTATAGAAAATATATTTGGATTTTTATATACATTAAGTATGGGGGATTATATATTTTTAATAGCAACATTTGTAATTATACTTGCTTTTGTTTATGTTTTATATTTAATAAAAAGGGATGAAGATATGGGTAGTTTATATAGGAATGATGATATATCATATTTAGAAAATGTAAAAGAAAAACTTGAAAGTGAGTATAAACCAAATGAAATAGATTTAACTGACTATGAAAAAGAACAAGAAGAAAGTGCAATTATAAGTTATGAAGAATTAATAAAAAATAAAAATAAAATGAATATAAGTTATGATGAAAATTATAAATCTGATACAGAAGAAATTAACGTAAAAAAAATTATGTTAAATGATAAAGGAATAAAAGAAGAAGATACAAAAACTTTAGATGTAAAATTAATGAATTATGATAAAGAAGAAGCATTTTTAGTAGCATTAAAACAATTGCAGAAAAATTTATCATAAAAGTGTAAATATTTAAATAAAATAGAGAAATATGGTTAAAATATTTCTTTTTTTATTATATAATTTAAATGGGTGAAATTATGAAAGTAATAATAACGGCAGGAGGTACTGGAGGACACATCTATCCAGCACTCAGTATTATAAATAAAATAAAAGAAAAAGAACCAAAAAGTGAATTTATATATATTGGAACTCATAATAGAATGGAAAAAGATATTGTTCCAAAATATAATATTGAATATGTTCCATTAGAAATATATGGACTTTCAAAAAAAGATATAAAAAGAGATATTAAAAATATATTTTTAATAAAAAAAGCTTATAAAAAATGTATAAAAATTATGAAAAATTTTAAACCAGATATAGTAATTGGTGTAGGAGGTTATGTAACATATCCTGTAATTTTAGCAGCACATAAATTAAATATTAAAACATTTATACATGAACAAAACAGTATACCAGGTAAATCAAATAAAATGCTAGCAAAATTAGTTGACGCTATTGGTGTTAGTTTTAAAGATTCTAAAAAATATTTTAAAAATCAAGATAAAGTATATTTTACTGGTAATCCATGTAGTGAAAATGCTATAGATGCTAAAGTTATTAGTAAAACTGAATATGGTATAAAATCATATAAAAAACTAGTACTTATTGTAAGTGGAAGTTTAGGTTCTAAGACAATAAATAATAAAATGATAGATTATTTAAAAAGTATATGTGATAAAAATTACGAATGTATATATATAACAGGTAAAGATTATTATGAAGAATTTAAAACAAATATTTTTCCAAAAAATGTACATATTTATCCATATATAGATAATATGGTAGGTTTACTAAAAAACGTTGATGTTATAGTAAGTAGAGCAGGAGCAAGTAGTTTAAGTGAAATACTAGCTCTTAAATTACCAAGTGTAATAATCCCCAGTCCATATGTAGCAAATAATCATCAATACTATAATGCATTATCATTAAAAGATAATAATGCTTGTATAATGATAGAAGAAAAAGATTTAAATAAAGATATATTAAGTAATAGTATAGATAAATGTTTAAATACAGAATTTAGTAATAATTTAAAAAATAATATGGATAATTTATATGTTAAAAACAGTAGTACTAAAATATATGATATAATAAAAGAAATAATAAAGTAGGGATATAAGTGAATAAAAAAGGATTTACGTTAGTTGAAATATTATCAGTTTTGGTACTTATAGG
>OIYG01000953.1_pt1 | contig 24344 bp, 22 predicted proteins | sample 1587861 | NCBI WGS metagenome assembly OIYG01 (sample SAMN03283272) | human gut metagenome | biome: human-associated habitat; material: feces | host: Homo sapiens | place: Peru | collected 2012 | reverse complement strand
AGTGTGAAGGAAGGCAAGATTTCTCTCGATGAGGGCAAGGAGTTCCTGGGCACCTATCGTAATGGTCTCTTTGGATACACATATCTTCAGTAAGTGAAGAACGAAGAGTGAAGAATTCAATTGCTTTACTAATCATAAAGTTCAATGTTCAAAGCTCAAAGTTCAAAGTAACAAGATGGAAAAAGTAACAGTAGTAAAGGTAGGCGGTGCCATCGTTGAAGACAGCGAGCAGCTGGCACAGCTCTTGAAGGATTTTGCAGCCATTCCCGGCAAGAAAGTATTGGTACATGGCGGTGGACGCCGTGCCACCAAGGTAGCCGCAGCCCTCGGCATTGAGAGCAAGATGGTAAACGGCCGTCGCATCACAGATGCAGACATGCTGGAGGTGGTAACCATGGTTTATGGCGGTTTGGTAAACAAGAACCTGGTTGCCAAGCTTCAGGCTAACGGAGTAAATGCCCTCGGTCTGACAGGTGCCGATATGGACGTAATCCACAGTCACAAGCGCCCGTTGAAGGACGGCATTGACTTCGGATTCGTAGGCGACGTGGAGCGTGCCAACGGCAAGATGCTCCAGACCCTGATTGATGAAGGCATTACCCCCGTGATGGCTCCATTGACCCACGACGGAAAGGGCAATATCCTCAATACCAATGCCGACACCATCGCAAGCGAGACAGCCAAGGCTCTGGCTCCTTACTACGACGTGACATTGATATACAGTTTTGAAAAGAAAGGCGTGCTCAGCAATCCTGAGGATGACGACAGCGTGATTCCAGTGATTACCCATGCCGATTTTGAGAGATACAAAGCAGACGGTACCGTGGCAGGCGGCATGATTCCGAAACTGGAGAATGCTCTCGCAGCCATCGACGCTGGTGTGAAAGAGGTGATTATCACCCTTGCTACCGCCATCGACGGGAAGCACGGAACTGTTATTAAGTGAAAAGTTAAGAACGAAGAGTGAAGAATTCATCACTCTTCTTTTTTACTCTTTCACATGTGGTTCAAGTACGGGCTGAAGGTCCAAAAGCTCTTAGCCCAGGGTAACACCCTGGGATTAAGAATGTGGGCTGCTATCACCCTGTAAGGGCAAAAGCTTTCCACGCTAAATTTGTTAGAGATTGTTAAATAATAACTTTTTTAGTACTGGCCTGTAACTTTCTTACAGGTAAGTCGTCATTAATTATGTAGGGATGAAAAAAATCAGTTTCCAAAACGATGTTTTGCCACTGAAGAATAAACTCTTCAGGCTGGCCCTTCGCATTACTCTCAACCGGGAGGAAGCGGAAGACGTTGTGCAGGATACGATGATTAAAGTCTGGAATGCCCGCGAAAGATGGCAGGAGCTCGACTCCATCGAGGCCTACAGCCTCACCATCGCCCGCAATCTCTCGATCGACCGCATCAAGAAGATGGATAATCAGAACGATTCGCTGGAAGAGCAGACCACGGAAAGGCTCGACGAGACATCATCCACTCCTTCCGAACGCATGATTCAGAAAGACAAGCTGGACATCGTAAGGAACATCATTAATGAACTGCCCGAGAAGCAGCGCAGCTGTCTGCAACTTCGAGACATCGAAGGAAAATCCTATAAGGAAATAGCAGACATCCTCAGCATCACCGAAGACCAGGTCAAGGTGAATATCTTCAGGGCTCGACAAACAGTTAAACAAAGATTTCAACAATTCGACAGTTATGGATTATAAGTACATCAACCAACTTTTGGACCGCTATTGGAAGGCAGAGACTTCTCTCGAAGAGGAGGAGATTCTCCGCGCATTCTTCAGCCAGGACGAGTTGCCTGCCGAGCTGAAGCCATATAAAGCACTCTTCTCTTACGAAATGGGTGAGGCTAAGCATGAGACATTGGGTGATGACTTCGACCAGAAGATGATGGCGATGATTGAGGATGAATACACCAAGGAGCCAAACAAGGCAAAGGTGGTTTCATTGACAGAGCGCCTGAAGCCGCTCTTCAAGGCTGCTGCCGTAGTAGCTATCGTCCTGACCTTGGGCAATGCTGCTCAGGTTCCTTTCCAGAACGATGTCGATAATCAGATTGAAAACGTAGGATATACAAAGAGCGGAAAGGGTGTTTCCGTAGCCATGGGCGATTCTGCTGCCGTTGATTCCATGCAGCGCACGGGCATCGACCAGGTGAGCACCACCAATGCAACTCCTACGATATTGAAGTAGTTATTTCTATGCTTTCTCTATATAAAAATCATGTTTAGTAAAACAATTATGAAACTGTGAAGTTTCAATTCTCTCAAATTTTTCATAACATACTAACGTAATAGGGCTGCCAGGATGTACTGGCAGCCCAACTTATTTTTATTCGTTTCTCACAGGTTGCACAACATATCCTTTGCTACCATTTTCGAGTCATATTTTTGGATGCGGAAAGTTGTAAAATGAGAATCTTTTTTATGCAGAAATCCACTCTTTGAATGCTACATTAACTTAAAACAAACAGGTAAAATCCGGAAGGAAATAATTACAAAGAAGAATATATCATATCGTTTATATATCTATCATACGGAATCTATAAGAGAAAAGACTTAGATTGAATAACATATACATAATTCTGCCACAAACCTCTTATCCGAAGACTGATTATTTGTCATTTCCACTTGCGAGAAAGCAAGAGCAGACATGAAAATAAGTAAAATTGCACCGAGTTTAGTGCAATTATTCACAAAAAGTGCACTAAAGCCAGTGCACTTTCATAAGATATCTGTATCTTTGCAGCATATTCATCAATTTAAAGCAAATAATTATGGAACAGCTACAAACAACATTTCACAAACTGCTGAGAGAAACCAGTACCACATTCCATCGTTATATGTATGATCGTATCAATTGGGATGCTCGCATGATAGGACTGATGGGGCCAAGAGGTATTGGCAAGACAACACTTATACTCCAACACATAAAAGAGCAATTAGCTTCAAACGAAACACTCTATGTACAAGCAGAAGACTTTTATTTTGCCAGTCATAGATTAACAGAACTTGCAGATGCTTTTGTCAAAATAGGGGGCAAATATCTGTTTATTGACGAAATACACAAATACAAAGACTGGTCGAGAGAACTGAAACTGATCTATGACTATCACAAAGAACTGCATGTGGTATTTACAGGATCATCAGTACTTGACATCGCCAAAGGCGCATTTGACCTAAGTCGCCGTGCCCTAATGTATGAGATGCAGGGACTTTCATATCGGGAATATTTGGAGCTTTTTCATGACATCAAATTCCCAGTATGTAAATTACAGCAACTCTTGCAACAAGAAGTAGAAATTCCTAATGGATTCTTGCCGCTCCAACATTTTGCAGACTATCTGCAAAGAGGATATTATCCATTTGCTGATGGCGACATCAATCAATACATACAACAGGTGGTTAATGCAACTATAGAAACGGACATTCCACAGTATGCAGATCTTTCTGTATCTACTGCGAGAAAACTGAAACGATTGCTTGCCATCATTGCCCAAAGTGCCCCATTCAAGCCCAACATGTCTCAAATCGGTGGACAATTGGAAGTATCAAGAAATAATATAGCTGATCTCTGCACTTACTTAGAAAAGGCAGGACTCATCAGCCAGCTCCGTACTTCTACAAACGGAATACAAGGACTCGGGAAAGTAGATAAGATATACCTCGACAACCCTACTCTCATCTATACCCTTGGCAATCATAATGTAGAAATCGGCACTGTCAGAGAAACCTTCTTCTTTAATCAGACTCGCTCTCTGATGCCTGTGACTGTTTCTCCTATCTCAGACTTCCTTATCGAAAGCAAATATACATTTGAAGTGGGAGGTAAGAAAAAAAAGCAACGCCAATTACAGGATATTGAAAATGGTTATGTTGTAAAAGACGACATAGAAACAGGATATGGCAACATCATTCCGTTATGGATGTTCGGAATGCTATACTAACGAAAAAGCAAGCAGAATTGCACCGAATTCAGTGCAATTCTTTATAAAAAGTGCACTAAAGCCAGTGCACTTTCATAAAATAAATCACATTTCTTCCATAAGTAAGAGCCCGCCATTATCCGTATTATTATTAAAAGAAGAAAAGGATATGAATAAGAAACTGACATCATGGCTCTTTTCGAGCTTCTTACTTGCTGCACCCTTGTCGCTCCAAGCCCAGTATCATTCACAGGTTTGGAATCCCGACAATGGCAATGGCACGCCAACTACAATCAGCTTTGGGGAATGCCAACCAACAACGGTTGCATGCGCCTCTATACGGCAGATCTTACGGTTACAGACGAAGCGGGCAAGCCACAGCCATTCAAGAGTCTTTGGGAAGCAGGCAATCTCCTGTTGCAGAAGACCCCAGCCGAGAACTTTACTGCCACGACGAAAATCCGTTTTGCATCAAAAGAAGACGATCAGTATGGTGGTATCATCATGATGGGCATGAACTATCAGACCTTGGTGGTACGAAGAATGGGTGACAACTTCCTGCTCCAGCAACTCCACTGCAAGGGCGCAGATACAGGCGGCATAGAAATAGAAAAGACACTCGCCACCTTGAAGCCAACAGAGAAGGACACCATCCCATACTCCCCAGCCATCTATCTCGACATCTATCTCCAGATGAAAGTCAAGGCAGGGAAATGCCAGTTTGCCTACAGTTTGGACGGCAAGCACTACAAGGATGCAGGCAATCTCTTTACGCAGCGCCAGGGCAAATGGATAGGAGCCAAGATGGGATTCGTAAGTGAGCGCAAGAACACCCTGGGTAATCGAGGCTGGATAGATGCAGACTGGTTTAGAGTTACAAAATAAGTTTATATTTACCGCACAAATGGGCATGGGAAAGAAAGTCTTGCAGAAAGCCTCCCATACCCCACTTTCATTTTTCCCTGGGCAAGAAAAAATTTTTCTCTGCCCAGGGGAAAATTTTTCTCTCGGGATTTATCAATGCTTTAGCAACAAGAAAAAACAGTCAACAGATTTGACAAAACCTATTGACTGTTCTGGTTGTCATCCTTTGACAATCTACAAAACCAAACTAAATAATTTTAATATAAACCTAAACCTTAGCTACAAGTCTCAATCATTTCAATGTCTTTGCTCTCATCAGTGCCTCCAGATAATAGTAGTCGGCATAGATGATACTGGCGTCAATCTCGCTCCCTGCAGGATGATGACCGGTACTATGCATGAGGAACGCCACGTTCTTCTTGCCGCTCTGGTATCGGTCTGTACTCAACTGAGCCAAAGACTGCAAGGCAAACTGCTTATATTTCTCACCTCCCACATACTGCTGGAGTTCCAACAAAGCATCTGCCACAACACAAGCTGCACTGGCATCCTTAGGAGCACCTCCTTTCACGCCACGAGGATCGTCCATAGCCCTTGCCGTAGGAGCAGAACATCAGAAAGCCGATGTCATGGTCGTAGCAGGGACGGTAGGCAATACCCTTCAAAGATTCCGTATAGCCCTCAGCAGCCTTGCGTACAGCCTCATCCTTGGCGTTCTGATAATCCATCCAGAGAATGCCCGGCCAGAATCCGTCGCACCACTCCTCAGGAGTTGCCTTGCGGCAGTTCCATCCCTTCTGTCTGTCGCCCTTCAGGATATTGCGCGGTTCCATCGAGAAGTCATAACTGCCATCCTTCTGGCGCAATTCATCCAAGGCTCTACCCACTTGCTTGTGGCAATATTCTAATTGCTTATCCACATCAAGCACCCACATCTTGTCTGCCGCAGAGTTCTTATCCGAAGCCTGATGATTTGCCATTCCCGCTTGCGAGAAGGCAAGAGCAGACATCAAAAAAAGTATTCTTCCTATTTTCATCGTTATTGTTTATTATTTAATACGAATCAAATAAGAAGAATACTTATTAATAAATTCTTTTGGATGCAATAAATAATTGATTTTCCCTGCATCAGGGGATTAAGAGAGAAGAATTACAACGTAAAACGATAGCCCACAGAAACCGTAAAGGCATTCGTCTTAGACTGGCTTGGCATATTGGCGACCTTATCCACCTTGCTCAATCCTAACTGATATCTCGCATCCAATATCACATTCTGATACTCGTAAGACACTCCTATCGGAATAGAGACATCACATTTCTTAGCAGGCCATTTCTCATCAAAGGATTCCTTCTCCTCATAAGACGAATTTCCTGTCTTATCAATAGTCACTTCCGAAGAATCACCCTTATACTTACCATCACCCAAGAGGAAGCCAGCCTGTACGCCCAGCAGCAAAGCCAACTGGCGTGTGACGTAGGCCTTCACCATCAGAGGCACTTGAATATAGTTCAGATCCACGTGCTGGTTGTTATACCCCGTCAGCACCGTCTTGCCATTATCCTTACTTTCCGTCTGATAACTTGGCCATCGGAAGCCCTGTTTGGCATAATAAGCTCCCAAGCTGATGCCCACCTGTTCAGTAGCCCGATATTCGAAATCAACACCGCCCATAAATCCAGCTTGATATTTGGATTTCATATAGTCAGCATTTTCTTCTGTCGTGAAATAGATTTTATTATTACTCCAATTAGAGAGCACCACACCAATGCGAGGGATAACAGATATTTTCCCCACAGGATTTTCTACATCTTGCGCCACGGCTGTCATTACAGAAAGCACCATCAAGGCGACTGCCATCATATACTTTTTCATATTTTTCTTGTTTTTAGAATGATTATATAAGAAAAACGGCATAACCCCAGAAATATTGCATCAAGAATTTGCAATTTCAAGAAGTAGGTCTGCAAGCCAACGCACGTACGTCTGCTTCATTAGATTTGTCCTTTCCACAACATCTTGAAGAAATCCAACACATAGATACATTCAATGTTTCCCATGCGTCGGTTTATCGGATCCAAGGAGACTACCAATTGGCGACTGTCAGGATAATCTTCTGCAAAAGCCTTCAGTCCCTTCAAATGGCGATACATAACCTCTTCCACCGACTTGATTTCAATCGCAATTCGGGCATCACCAATCACCGCATCAACCTCTAATCCCGTATAAGTACGCCAATAGCTCAACTTCTCTTCACTCTCAGAATAAGAAAGCCATGCACGCAATTCCTGAATAACTAAATGTTCGAAGGCATGTCCATACTCAGCCGTACCTCGCACCAACTCCTTTCGATGCAATAAATGATTGACGATTCCAACATCAAAATAATAGAAGCGAGGAGCTTGCACCAAGCGGCGCTTCAAAGTCTTCGTATAAGCTGGCATACGGAATCCCAACAACGTATCTTCCAATATATCAAAATAGCTAACTACCGTATTGGCACTAACCCCACAATCTTGGGCTATATTGTTGTTGTTTACCATCTCGCCATCCGTAAGGGCAGCAACCTCCAAGAAACGTTGGAACGCATTCAGATTACGAACCAAAGCTTCTTCTTTGATTTCTTCCTTCAAATAGACATCTATATAAGCTGATAGACGACGATGTGGATTTTTTGCCAAATAATGAGGTGGCAACATTCCATAGTTAATAGCTTGCTGGAGATTGAAGTTAGGAATCTCTGCCGTTACAAATGGGAAAAGATATACAGGATATGCCCTTCCACCCAAAGTATTATACCCATTACGTTTCAACTTACGAGCACTGGAGCCACACAAGATAAACACCAAGTTCTTTTCAGACATTAAGCGATGTACTTCGTTGAGCAATTCTGGCACTTCTGGTATTTCATCAATAATGACAAGTGTACCCTCCGATTTGTCACAAAGCATCTCATACAACAATGTGGGGCGACGTTTCAATCGTCCTTTCATTGCGGTATCCAACAAGTCAATATAGATTGCATCGGGATATTTCTGACGCAAAAAAGTACTTTTTCCTGTCTGACGAGCACCAAACAAGAATATACTATCTTCTAACTCTTTATCTATGTGACATATACGTTCAAACATCATTGAATCATTTAATCGTTTCTACTGCGGATTTTCATTGAAAATCCGCAACACTACTGAGGATATTCAATGAAAATCCGCAGCAAAGATACGATTATTTCTTGAGACGACCAAGAAATCTGCAATTTTTCTTATGATGCATGTGCTATTCTTAAAGGAGTCTCCAACTCATTGTGCTAAGGGTATGCGAGAACTCCAGCCAAGTGATGTAATGAAGATTTGTTGGTATAGGGAAAGGCCGATAGTGTGCGAAAATATACTTAAAAACATCAACTTTCGCACACTATCGGCTGTTCCCTTTTATTTTATGATAATTTTCTTTGTTGTTCCATTGCTCATCTTCATGAGATTTATACCTTTCTTTTGTTTTACTTGCTTTATACCATTGATGTCGTAAATAGCAACATTTTTTTCTATTGTTTGCACATTAACAGTTTGTTCGATAGCATTTGTCGTGTTTTTGACAACAAGCCGGACGGGAGCGTAGGTTATGCTAGTATTATAGGCGATGTTTGCATTTATAGAACTGGAATTTCCTGATAGCATATAGGCCATGTTTGCCATTGTGGACGATGCAGTCTTGGTCCAATAATAAATTTTAGAATTTGCGTCTTGTGAAGAGCCTCCCATCAACACGCATCCTGCAGCTGGTAAAAATAACGAATTTCCATTTTCTCCAGTTACAGTGTATCCATTGAATATGCCGACAGAACTCCAAGTCCAAGTACAGTAGCGTAATAATTCTTCATAATCTTCTTTTGTTGGAATCTCCCAATTCGTCCCCCATTCTGATGTAGCATAGCTGTTCATATTGCCATACATAAAATAGCCGCCATAGCTTTCGGGTGTTGGACCATTTAGGTTTGTTGTAGCCCAAAGTTTTCCAGATGGCAACCCTAGGTCAACATATTCGTGCCCATCCAAAGATGGGGTGGAAGGTTGTTTTTTTTCTTCAAGTTTTCCTTCTGTCCATTGTAAGGTGGCAGTTGTTATTTCCGAGGCATTATAGCCAACAGCTGTGGCATATACACTTATTTTGTATTCGCCAGATAAGGAGATGTTGGCATCTGTTGAACTTACTCCAGCTCCCATATCTCCGCTGCTTATCTCATAATGGAAAGTTGCATTTGGTGTCTCACTATAAAAAGTAATTTCACCATCTTCGTATGATATGGTTGGAGTTGCACAATTTTCTTTATTTTCCGAATCTTTATTTTCTGGATCCTCTTCAATTATGTTATAGAAGTTTTTCCAACCTTCGGTTGTTTGATAAGACGATTTTGCACCTTTTGGCACATACAAATTTATAGTGAAATAATTACCATCTGTGAAAACACCTTCATCAAGAGCAACTGGAGACTCATCACATACATGTAAATTTACAAGATTAGAAAATATAGAGAAAACATGTGTTGTTTTGGCTAATGCATATGTATAATTTACTATTTTTGAATTGTGTATCGTTATATCTGTTGGACTAGTAGGTAAGCCGTAATACCCCCAATCCCTATCTTTTTCAACTTCTTCCAAATCTTTTGGGAGGATTAATGTCTTTATAGAGTTCATTCCATACAGACAGCGTCCATGAATTATCTTGATTTTATTAGATAACTTAAGGTATGTAACACCGCCACTATATTCTATTCCATATAAGAAATTTTCAGGAAGTTCCTCAATATTATCATTAAAAATCAATTTTCGTAGATATTTGTTTGCACCAAAAGAATAGTCATCAATAGATGTAACTGAATTTGGAATAGTGAAATCTGATCCGATTTTTGATGGAGGATAACAAATTAATCTTGACATATCTTTGCTGTAAAGTATGCCATCAACAGCGGTCATATAAGGATTGTCGGGATTAACATAAAAACATGTAGTTCCACATCCATATAGAACATGTCCATTAGTGTTGATTTTTTTTGAGAATCTTATAGATTTCGTCTTTGTACTAACATTACCAGAAAGCAAACCTAAAGAATCTACGCTAAAAACGTAGTCGTTATACGAAACTGACTCAGGTATAACAATATCTCCACTATATGTTATGCCACTTACATATACCGTTCTATTAGTAAGAGACTTTATATTGTAAGTTATTCCATCTACTTCGAAGTCGTATGCATAACATAATACTGAAAGCATAGCACAAAATAAAGAAACCAAATATTTTTTCATAATATATAATTTTAATTGTTTGCTATTTTGATGCTATTCTCACCGATTCTTGCGATGACAATTTGAGCGTTGCTGCCTATTGCGTAACTAACAGTACCACTAATGGCTTTTTGTATTCCTATTGCTTTGCCGTCAACTGTATAGAATGAGACTGATTCATTATTGTCAAGTCCAGAAATAGATATGAAGCCATCATGACACGATGCTATAATGCCACGCATTTTGACAGTATTGATATTGTCTGTTTGCAAATCACCACCTATCCAATATAGTGTGCCTGTTACAGTATCAGATGGCTTGTAACCATCAGCTGTTGCATATACGCTGATATAATATTTTCCATATAATGTTATATATTTTTCTGTTGTCTTAAATCCAGTTCCAGTATCTCCATCAGTAATGTCATAATTGTAGGTGGCATTTGGGGTTGAACAATTGAATATCAGTTTCCCATCTTGGTAAGATATGGTTGGAGAGTCACATTTTGCTGTTTCTGGTTTTTCCCCATTTTCTGTAATTTGCTCAAATTTGTTCCATACATCTGTATTTTTATATAAAGTTTTCGTATTAGAAGGGACATGCAAAATTGCATTTTGATAGGTACTTTCAGTAAAAGTGTCAATATATACATTCGGTGGTGTAGATGTTTTACAATAAATGTCAGAGATATTATTGCAACCATAGAACGCATTTCTATGGATAGTTATGCATGTTGATGGAATTGTTATGTTTTTTAAATTATCACAATTAGCAAAAGCACTTGCTTGGATTGTAGTACATGATTCAGGAATGTCAATGTCGCTTAATTTTGTGCAGTTACCAAAACAATATTGTCCAATTGTTTTTAGATTTTTCGAAAGAGATATTCCGATTAATGATTCACAATTCGCAAAAGATCTATATTCTATTGTTGTAACAGAATTGGATAGTTTTACATGTTTTATTTCCTTACAATTTGCAAATGCATAACTGCCAATCTTTTTAACATTCTCTGGAATTGTTAGATTTTCAAGAGAAATGGGATTGCCTTTTATGTATAATTTGTTTGTCGGGAATTCTCCTCCAAATTTTATTTCACACCAAGCTGCAAAATCATTAATGTTGATTCTTTGCAAATTATTGCTTCTGTAAAAGCAATCGGATCCAATATTGGTAACTGTTGATGGTATATTTATGGTTCTTAATTTGTCGCAGCCTGAAAAGGCTCTTTTCCCAATTATATTTATTGTTTCTGGTAACTTTAACTCTTCAAGTGATGCACACCCCCAAAATGCGTCTTCTCCAATTGTTGTTATTGTGTTTGGCAACTTGATTTCCCTTAAATTGCTACAGGAAGCAAATGTCCAATCTTTTATTTCTGTTATTCCATTTGGTATAGAAATGCTAAGTAGGCTGTTACATCCCCGAAAGCATGAATGACCTATGTATGTTACAGTTGTTGGTATCTCTAACTTTTTAAGCGCAGAACATCCATTGAAGGCGTTGTCTCCTAATGTTGTGCAACCTGATGAAATTTCTAAGTTTGTTAGATTAGCACAACCAGTAAAAGCATTATAGGCAATGGCAGTAATACTAGAAGGAAGAGTTACATTTTCGAGATTATTACAATACCAAAAAGCGTAAGCACCAATGCGTGTAATACCATTTTCAATGATTACGCTATGAATTGTTTCTTTTTGTGAATCCCATGGTGCTAACATGTTATCTTGGTAGGAGTAGTTTGGCATGTTCCCTTTCCCAGAAATTGTTAATATGCCATCGTCCGTTAGTTCCCAAGTGCCAGCTCCACAAGAACCACTGCTTTTGGCTGTAATATTTAAGCAACAGATAAGGCAGAAAAGAGCCATGAAGATTTTTGAAAAAATAGAATTTATTTTCATAAACTGCTTTTTCATATAGCCAACGACTCCCTGATTGGCAGTTAATATTATGTCTTAGATATACAAAAAAAGGAAACGTGGAGCCAGTCTGCTGCTCGTTCCACTGGTTAAGGCCTTCGCATTGCCCAAGTTGTCGAAACGAGCAATGCTGAAAGCCCCACGTGAATGTGTATATAATTCACCCTCCCTACCAACGAACCATAATGTCCGAAGCCAATGAGGGCTGTATATAATACACCCTGTGAGGCGTCCCCATTGCTTTGTTTTTGACAACTTGTTTGAAGTTGCGAAGTTCTAACCAGTCAAAACCAAAGCGTCAGTTACGCCTTTATTTATGTATATGTATCCCCACCTTAGCCCAATCGTGGGCTTTCAGCAAGGATTACGGTTGCAAAGATAATGATTATTTCTGAAAGTTGTATCAAAAAAGAAGAGAAAATTACGATAATTTTCTCAGTTATCTGCCCAAAAACGAATTTATCTGCCTCATTTTGATGCAAAATGAGGCAGATAAATCCTACTTTGTCATAAATTTCACGGCACTTGCATTCCATCATCTTGTTTTTCACACCTACTACTATCATATCATCCAAAGTAGGATGATCAGTCCCATTGACCGATGTCGCATGCTCACCATTATATCCTTCCGTGCATCGTGTCAAGTCATAAGCTGGAGCAAGATGCCAATGCCATTTAGCGTCATTTCCTTTTTCTACCAGAAAACTAAAGTTCTTGCAATGATCTAAGCCAAGTAAAGTAACTTTAGTTAAAGTTCAATAATAAATATCACTTTAATTATCAGACATTTGGAAATATCTTTGAAAAAGATTATCTTTGTGCAAGATATTTCTAATGCAAAGCTTATGGAATTTAAGAAACTCATAGATAGAGGGGCAGAATTAGAGCGAATGAATGAAGCCCTTCATAGAGAAGATACTCAGTTTATCGTCATTTATGGTAGGCGTAGAATCGGTAAGTCAGAGCTTATCAAACGCATCGTCAAAGCACAGCATAAGGCGATTTACTTTTTGAGCGACACATCGTCAGAGACAGTTCAACGTGTAGCTTTTTCCAAAGTTGCAGCTTCTGTAATAGATGGTTTTGACAAGGTGATTTACCCAGATTGGGAAACTTTGTTTAGAAGTTTCAACAATCAGCTCTCTGAGCGTATGTTGGTCTGCTTGGATGAGTTCCCTTATTTGGTGAAAAGTTGTGATGTACTTCCCTCCATCATTCAGAAACTCCTAAATGAGAAAATATTGAAGTTTGATTTGGTATTGTGTGGCTCTTCGCAGCAGTTGATGCATGGGTATGTACTCAACCGACAGTCGCCCCTCTATGGTCTTGCCAATGAAATTATCAAGATGCAGTCTATTCCTGCCCAATATATGAGTATGGCTATGGAATGTGATGCTGTGCAAGCCGTGGAGGAATATGCTATTTGGGGAGGAGTGCCTCGTTATTGGGAATTGCGTAGGGATTATCCTGATAAGGAAATGGCCATTCGTAAGGTATTGCTTGATCCGCAGGGACCTTTGATAGAAGAACCTCAACGCCTACTTCGTGATGATATGAGGGATACGGTGCAGGCATCTACTTTGTTGACTATTATAGGCAATGGTGCTAACAAATTGTCTGAAATTGCAAATAGGGCAGGTAAAGATAGTAGCACGATTTCTGAACCTTTAAGCAAGTTGCGAGAACTTGGCTATGTTAGTCGAGAGGTTCCTTTTGGTGAGAGTCCTAAGAAAAGTAAGAAGGGAATTTATCATATCAATGATTCTCTTTTACGTTTTCACTATCAGTTTATTGTGCCTTATCGTTCTATTTTGGAATTGGGAAGAATGGATATGGTGATGCAAGTGGTTCTATCTCAACTTCCACAATTTATAGGTCAATGCTGGGAATTACTTTGCCGTGAATATGTTAATGGAAATATTATAGATGGCATAGCCTACAATGTCGCATCTCGTTGGTGGGGTAAGATATTTCCGCCAGAAAATAAGGATGGAAAGATGGTTGAGCTGGATGTTGTGGCAGAGTCTATTGATAAGAAGCATATCTTGGTAGGAGAATGTAAATGGACGCACGATGAAGATGCCGACAGGCTCATGAATGTTTTGGAGCAGAAAGCTAAGTACTTACCTTTTATTAAGAAAGGGCAGGAAATTCATCTTGTGCTATTCTTAAAGGAGTCTCCAACTCATTGTGCTAAGGATATGCGAGTATTCCTGCCAAGTGATGTTATGAAGGTTTAGTTGGTGTAGGAAATAGCCGATAACGTGCGAAAACATACTTAAAAAATGTCGTTATTCTGCGCCAAATGCCTTTTTTAACCCATTTGGCGCAAAATAACGACTAAGCGTAATGTGATACAACATTGACATGGGATTTTAGAAAGTACTACACAATTCATAGTTAGTACTACGTCCTCCTTCATCCGTCTGTCTCAATACTCCCTTAGCCATCAAGTCCTTGATGTCTCGGTTGGCTGTATCTTGCGAACAATGGTTGATTTTGTACCATTTCGAAGAATTGAGTTTTCCATTGAAGCCATCCAAGAGCATGTTGAGCACCTTGCGCTGGCGGGCATTAAAAACTATCGTGCGATGTCTATCCCAAAACTGAGCCTTGCGAACTACATTCTCCGTCTTTTGCAAGGCATTTGCCAAAGCCGCCTTCAAAGTCTGCAAAAACCATTGTATCCATGGAGTAATGTCCAAGTCGCCTTTCTGCGCTTGCTCCAAGTGGTCGTAATATTCCTTGCGATGATTTAGTATCTCAGAAGAAAGACTATAATAACGTTGGGAAGTTTGGTCGGCACGGGAAAGCAACAGTTCGGTCAAGGTTCTGCAAAGCCGTCCATTGCCATCGTCGAATGGGTGAACCGTCACAAACCAAAGATGTACCACAGCTACCTTGACCAATGGGTCTATACTTTCCTCCTTATTTATCCAATCCATCAATTCCGCCATCATCATAGGAACATCCTTGCTCGCAGGTGCCTCATAATGTACTTTCTCATGACCCAATGCACCCGAAACCACTTGCATTGGTTCATCGCCCACTCGCCACTGAGCTACAGCTATCTTATGGATACCACTTCTCCCTGTAGGAAATAAAGCCGCATGCCAAGAAAATAAACGTTCAGCATCCAAAGATATAGCATAATGCTGCACGGCATCCAGCATCACTTGCACCACTCCCTCTGTATAATGGTCGGTCACAGGCAAGCCTTCATACTCCAATCCTAACTGTCGAGCCACAGAAGAGCGCACACTATCCCTATTCAAGTTCTCACCCTCTATCCTTGCCGAATGCACGATTTCTTGTGTTAAGGAGTCGAGCATGGATTGGTTTCGCTCCTCGAAACCAAACATGGAAAGCCTGCCCAGCAACTTTCCCCTCAGCATATTCACTTCTGCCAAGCTATTGCTAAAACAGGCATTGTCCCAAGTCATGTGAGGCCAATCCTCTTGCTGCCAAATATACATTGTTGCTTCCCTCATAATTGATTCTTTTGGCGCAAATATAAAGCATTTTATCGGATTATGCAAGTTTTGCGGAGATTATTCGCATTATTCTCCGCATTTTTGCGGAGAATAGGAGAAAATAGCATCGCTATAGCGACTAAATCGAGTAGAAAAAAGCCCCGACTACCCAATGGACAACCGAGACTTTCACTATCACTACGATAAAACTAACAATTCTTTATTTTACAGGAACAAATCGCAGGGCTGCACGCTCTACCTTGAGTACTTCCATCCCTCTGGTCCATACCTTGCCGTTAGGCGATTGCAATGCTTGCTGGGGATACACTTGCTCTACTACACCCCATATTAAGAACAAGAAGAGCAAAACACCCTTCATTCGATTTTTACATGTCATATTTCTTATTGTTTTGTTATTACTTTATCATTGTTTCCATCCCTATAGCGGAGCTTTTTAGTCCCTACTAGGGACGAGGCTTGATCCCTACTAGGGACGAAGCTCAATCGGTACTAGGGACGAGGCTCAATCGCTAGTAGGGACTAAAAGGCGACCCTATTGGGTGCGTCTATCGCTTATATGGATAATACGTACTAAATGGACTTATTACTTAAAACGAATGATAAATGAAAATATTTCCCTCATTTATGCGAGAGTTTAGAAAAAAGTTTGTATTTTTGCAGTGGGTTCGTAATGAGGCATCTTCCAAGATGAAATCACGTAACCGAGAAGTCATCTTCAAGGGCATCGAGTTGTCATGCTATTACGAAGGGTATGAAAGAGTGAAATAAAGGACATAAATATTATAACAATGAAGACAACATCTGAAATTCTAAACCTTTTGAAGTCGTACAAGAGTATCGCTACTTCAAAATATGGATTGACAAAGATTGGCATCTTTGGCTCAGTAGCTCGTGGTGAACAGACTGACGAGAGTGATGTTGACGTTTGTTACGAAGGCAAGGCTCCTTCTTTCTTGACATTAGACTTGATACAAACCGACTTGGAAAAGTTGTTTGGAGCCAAGGTCGATATGGTTAGGGTAAGAGACAGGATGAATAGCTTGCTTAAACAAAGAATCATGAAGGAGGGGATTTATGCCTAAAGTTCTTCTATACATAACAGCCAAAATCATTTGGAACTTTCTGTTCTATAACACAGATTTCCATGAGAACAGAGCCCATGTTCATGTAGGTAAGCGAGGAACAGAAGAACTCTGTAAGATTTGGTTGGAACCAGAAGTAGAAATGGCAAAACAAGGAGACCTCACTGACAAACAGGTCAAAGAGGTTCTTGATATAGCAAAGAGATACCAAACTAAACTGCTTTACCAATGGAAGCAATTCAAGGAAGGTAAAACTATAAGAATAATAAAAATAAAAAAGTAAGAATATGTATCAGAATGAAGGTTATTGGAATGTGAAGCCTAAAATCAAGGCTGTATCGTTCCCAAAGAGAGGTAAGTTTGAAGTTACCCTACAAGACGGTCGTTCTATAACGATGCCTATTTCTGCTTTTCCAAGCATGAAGAAAGTGCCTGTTAAAGAAAGAAGCAACTGGTATCTAATGGGAGGTGGCTTCACATGGGATTCATGCCCAGAAGTTATCCATATCGAACAAATTTTGGGTAACTACGCTAACTATTCACATGAGACCAATGCTTAATCATACTCTCTCTTTAATATTAGAATATAACAATATTGCCCAACCATTTAAAAATAAGGATATAAGAAACAGACAGAAACAAAGAAACATTGACATAACATATTGAAGTAATCATAATTACGCGTTTACTATTTATTCGGAACATCCTTGAAATTTGGCGATAGATAAGATGTTTGTACCGAAAGATAAAGTTCGTAAACGCCCATGCTATAGCGTGGGCGGAACTTATCTGGTACAAACGGGCCACGCCAAATGCCTAAGGATGTAGATAAGGGAAGCCTGCGCTTCTTTTATGCTCCATCCTCAGGCATTTGTTCGTTTAAAAAGCCCGTTTTCTCTGACAAGATAGTTCTACGCTCCTTCTATCTATAGCACATTATGCCAACACTTAATTGGATCGGAAAAGACAAAGTGGTGGGGCATCATAATGATGTGCCCTATCATGTATTGGAACATCAATACGGTTATTCTGCCGAAAAAGGGCAGACAACAGAACCAACCCGTAGTGGCAACATGATTATCCATGGAGATAATCTGTTGGCACTCAAATCTCTTATGCCCATGTATGAGGGAAGAATCAAATGCATCTATATAGACCCACCTTATAACACAGGTAACGAAAATTGGGTTTATAACGACAATGTAAACGACCCTCATATCAAGAAATGGCTTGGAGAAGTAGTGGGCAAAGAAGGAGAAGACTTGAGCCGACACGACAAGTGGCTCTGCATGATGTATCCTCGTCTCGTATTGATGAAGAAGTTATTAAGCGAGGATGGTGCAATCTTTATTTCTATCGGCGATGCAGAAGATGCTCAATTACGTAAAATCTGCGATGAGATTTTTGGAGTAACTTGCTTTGTGGCTAATATAGCTTGGCAAAAGACCTATTCGCCAAGAAACGACAAGAAGGGATTACCTACCGAAACGGAACATTTATACGTGTATGGTAAGAACCCAAACTGGACACCATACAAGCTCGAACGCACCGAGGAAATGGATTCTAAATACAAGAATCCAGACAATGACATTGCTCCTTGGACTAGTGACAACCCTTGTGCCCCTAACGCAAGAACTCACCAAACGATGGTTTATGCCATACAACATCCATTTACTGGGGAGCTATTATATCCGTATATCTCCGCATGTTGGCGTTACCAACAAACAGATATGCTAAATCACATGAACGGCTGGTGCGAATACGAACTGCGCGACATCAACGATGCTGACCGCAGAGCCGAGATTTGTGGTGTCTCGCCAACTGAGGTTAGGGAAGGCATCAAAGCTATCATGCTAAAAGAACCTTTAGAAATATCACAAGCCAAGGCTAAAGCCGTGTATGAGAGAGGGCAATGGCCTAAGTTCTACTTCACGAAAGGAGGCTTGGGAGGCATTCGTCGTAAAACATATCTCACAAAAGTTGAGGGCAAACTTGCCACTAACTTTTGGCCCTACTCAGAAGTCGGCCACACCGATGAAGCAAAGAAAGAAATCAAAACCATCTTCGAAGGCAAATGTCCTTTCGAGACTCCAAAGCCTACACGTCTTCTGAAACGCATCATTGACATAGCGACGGAAGAAGACAGCATCATTCTCGATTGCTTTGCAGGAAGCGGGACTACAGGTCATGCTGTATTGATGGAGAACCAACAGAAGCCTGAAAGCCAACGCAAATTTATCATGATTGACATCATGGATTATGCCGAAACGGTTGCCGCCGAGCGTATGCGCCGCGCCATTTCAGGCTATCCCTTCAAAGGCAAGAAAGAGGAGGAAATCTACAGCAAGAAGTTGACTGCCAAGAACATCCTCAAAGCCGAAGAGTTTTTGAAAGAAGCTGAAAGCATCTCTATTGAAAAGGGCAACGAATATACCAAGATTAGCAAGCCAAAAATTGCAGACAACTGCCTGAAAATAATCGGCACGAAAATATATGATGACAAAATGGAAGGCTTAGGCGGTGCATTCGACTATTACGAATTAGGAGCCCCACTCTTCAACGAAGATGGCAACTTGAACGAGGAGGTCAGCATAGACAAGATAAGAGAATACATATACTATGCCGAGACCAAGCAGCCTCTCTTACGCCAACAAGACAAGGACGAAGAATTCCTACTCGACGAGTGCAACCGAGCAGGCTATTACTTCTATTATCAAACAGACAAGGCAACAACACTAAGCTACGCAACATTGGCAAACATCGTAAAAAGCAAGCACGAGATGTACATCATCTACGCCGACCGTTGTTTGCTCGATGAGAAGTTCATGACTGAGCATCACATCAAGTTCAAGAAGATACCACGTGACATCAAACGATTTTAGATTATGGAATTAAAACAATATCAGCAAGCAGTCCTCAACGACCTTGCCCAATACATAGCGATCCTAAAGGAGCAAGGAAGCAACCATAAGGCTTTCTCCACTTACTGGAAGCAAAATGGCATTACCCTCCAACAAGGTGAAGAGACCTTTCATCCCTATTGCGACACCATGAATGGAGCTCCAAACATGACGATAAAAGTACCTACCGCAGGCGGTAAGACTTTTATCGCCTGCAATGCCATACGCACTATCTTCGACGCAATGCCTGTGAATAGGACTAAAGTCGTAGCATGGTTTGTACCATCAGACACAATACTCAAACAGACATACGAGAATCTAAAGAATCCACAACATCCTTATCGTCAAAGAATTGATACGCTCTTCAATGGAAGAGTTGAAGTGTATGACAAGCAAGCCCTTCTATTCGGTCAAAACTTCAACCCAACTATCATAAAAGAGCAACTGAGTATTTTCGTATTGAGCATCCAATCATTTGCCACGAAAGCCACAGACAAGCGATTAGCGTATAACGAGAATGAGAATCTTGCCGAGTTTGCCAAGACCTACTCTCCTAATGAGAAACATATCGAAGGTGCCGACGAGACCTCACTCATTCAAGTCATCGCCCATCTCAATCCCGTCACGATTATCGACGAGAGCCATAACTTCGAGGGTGATCTGCGCATTGACACACTCACCAACATCAACCCTTGCTTCGTGCTCAACCTGACAGCCACTCCACGCAACAAGAGTAACATCATCAGTTTTGTTGACCCAGCAAGCCTGAAAAGAGAAAACATGGTCAAACTCCCTGTCATGGTGAGCAACTACCAGAATCATATAGATGTAATCAATAGCGCCATAGCCCTCAGAAAGAACTTGGAAGACAAAGCCAAGAGCGAAGAGACTAATGGCGGCGACTATATTCGTCCTATCGTCCTTTTCCAAGCACAACCCAAGAATGACGAAGACAGCGTAACCTTCTCCAACATCAAGACTAAACTCGTGAAAGCAGGAATCCCAAATGAGGAAATCAAGATAAAGACAGCCAATCAAAATGAGCTGAAAGACATCGACTTGATGAGCCGAGAATGTCCTGTGAGATACATCATCACAGTCAACGCCTTGAAAGAAGGATGGGATTGTCCGTTCGCCTACATCTTGGCATCGGTAGCCAATCGCTCTTCCAAGATTGACGTGGAACAAATATTAGGCCGTGTCTTGCGCCAGCCTTACACGAGACAGCATGGCAGCGCCTTGCTCAACATGTCGTATGTACTCACATCATCCACCAACTTCCACACCACCATTGACAATGTGGTGGAAAGCCTGAGAATGTCGGGGTACAGCCGTCGTGACTATATCGCAAACGACACGACGGCAAACAAGCCAAATATTCCTAATGAGCCTAAGTTAAACTTTAGAAACGACGAAGCATTGGAAATTGGCTTGCTAAACGACCCAAAGGGGAATGAGGCTTGCCAAGAAGAACAATCAGAATGGAGGTTTGAGGCAGAAGACATCCTCATGCCTTCAACATCCAATGAAGAAGCCATACCAGAAGACTCCGCCACCATTTCACTCATGAAACAGGCGGAGGAAATGAGCCGAACTTACGAACGGCAAGTAAAGGAATCCACCAATAGTGGAATAAGCGAAGAAATCATGCAAAAGACAAACATATTCCCTATCAGAAAAAGCTACGAAGATTTAGCGGAGAGTATCTTATTGCCCAAGTTCTATGTCAATACCGAAAAAGACTATGGGATATTCGGTACAAGCAGCACCAAGATTCTTGTTACTCCAGAAGTATTGCTCGAAGGCTTCAATCTCTCGGCAGAAGACCGTCACATCGAATTCAACTATAACACTTCCAACATCAGAAGGATTGACATTGACAAGAACAACGAGAATGACATCACCGCTTTTGCTGTCAAGGAGAAAGAGGCTTATGAATTAGAAAACTTCTATGGCAACATCCAAGACAAGAATAGCATTATCGTTCAGTTGTCTAAGTCCATCAGAGACATGACGCAAGACAACAGCATATCTGACGGCGACTTGCACACCTACATTACAAACGTGCTTCAAGATTACGACTTGTCGCACCTCCAAATGTTAGGAAAGAACTTGAATGAGACCGTGCAGTCGTTCAAGAACAAGGTCAAGGCTCTCAAAATATCTTATGCCAGAAGAATATTTGAGGACAGGATACGCTCAGGACAAATCTTTTTGCAAGAGACAGAGCACCTACCTAATGAGATTGTATTGACCAAAGAAAAAGCACCTGCCATAGAAAAGAAAATGTATATAGAGGAAGAAGGATTCAATGTCTTTGAGAGAACAGTCATTGAGCAGGTAATCAGCCTTGACTGCGTAAAATGCTGGCATCGCAATCAAGAAAGAGGAAAAGGTTTCTGCATCAATGGTTTTATCAATGCTTATCCTGATTTTATCATTATTCTCAACAATGGCGTCACAGTCATGTTAGAAACCAAGGGCAATCATCTTGATGGTTCTGACAGCCAGAACAAGTTGGCTTGCGGAGATACATGGTCTAAGTTGGCTGGAGCTAAATTCTACTATTTTATGGTATTTGAGAATTCCCCCATAGAAGGAGCGGTAAGTGTCAATACTTTCATCAACAATCTCCAGCAATTAGGGGCTAATCAATAGAGAGCATCGACCTGCAACTCTATCACAAGTATTCCCTTGCTCACGAGAAGAAATCGCCTTTATAATGGCTTGGCTATACAACAAAGACAATCCCTATAGCGATGATAAACCATTGCTATAGGGATTGCTTAAAAATTAATTAGAAAGGCTAACTTTTCCATTCTCTGCGCAGACGATGCGCTGCTCAGCTCCATTCTTCAGTTTCACGATGATGCCCACGGCACCCTGCTCACTTGGCGTAAAGTAATCTACCGATGCGATATCGCCCGGTTCTGTATCAGAACTTGGTTCATATACGCAGACGAAAGGATGATTCCACGCCTCACCTTTCTGGCGAGCCACGAAGGTCAATACCGGCTGGTCGATTACCTTATAAGGCTGGTTAGGCATACGTTCGTATTCCAGGTTGGCTTCATATCGAGCACCTTACCGCTTGGCGCATCCATCACCTTTATCTCCTGTCCCAGGTTGTGATAGAAATAATCGTGGGTCTTGTCGCCCCCTTCCTTCTTTCGGCTGCGGAATACATCGATGTAATAACCACCCTTATCGGTGGTCTTCACAATGGCGGTAGTACGCTGCTATTCTGCCTGTGTTTCTGGTTCAAGGAAGCTTACAGTAGCATAGGTCATCTTTTCCTTTTGTTTTACTAATAATACGATTGGGAAGGGGGAAATACGTAGCCTTTTATAGAGTTCTTAATTGTGTTAAAAAAATACTTCTTCTATAGGGTTATTCTGTTAACCACTTCCAGATAGGAATGACTTCTATGGTTACACCATCTTCCTCGATGATTTCTTCTTCATCGTATGTTATGATGATGGCTTTCCTGATAGGATAAACCTTGTTAAGGGCGATGAGTGCTGCTACTTCTCGCTTTCGGGTATCTATATCTTCAAGACTGAAGGAAGCCTGTATCGCCAGTCCTTCTTCTGGAACGTAGAAATCCACTTCTATGTTCTGGTTGTAATAATATAGTTTCGGCATCTCATAGTTTCTGTTGTATTTCTTGTGCAGGGTGATGGCGCATAGATTTTCCAGCAGAGGCGACTTTGAGTCAGTAAGAAATATGCTCAGCAAACCATTATCAGTAAAGTAATGCTTCTTGGCTGTTTCCTTCTCAGCAAATTTAGAGGCATAGTTGTCTAACGTAAATAAAAGACAAGCCTCTTTGGTGTATCGGATGTAGTCGATCATGGAGGCAGTATTGGTAGAAACGCCGGCACTCTTTACCATGTTGGCAAGTCTGTTGTAGGCAGTTGGTTGCATGATATTATCGGCAAGCCGCTTGATGGCAAGTCGTAAAGCATGATCGTTCTTAATATTGTTTCTCTGCACCACATCGCCTAACACGATTTTCTCATAGAGTCCATTCAGCCAATGACGTTTGTTCTTATAAAGAAGAAGTTCCGGGAAACCTCCCCATTTGAAGTATTCCGAAAAGAGCTGCTGCACTATATTTTTTTGCTTGCCATACTGCCAGTTCTCTTCGAGTGTAACGCCTTTGGCAACCAGATATTCTTTGAAAGAGAAAGGAAAAACCTTTTCGTCAAAGTAGCGGGCTCCCAGAGTTGTGGCGATGTCACGGCTCAGCATCTTAGCATTGGAACCCGTGATGAATACCCTGTATTTCTGATTGGCAAGACGGCGTGCAAAGTGCTCCCATCCCTCTATATTCTGAATCTCATCGAAGAATAGGATAGGTTTATAGGAGTACATGGTATTGTATGCCTGCAGAATCAGGTCGAAGTCTTCCACTTTCATTCCGTAGAGGCGTTCGTCGTCAAAGTTAATATAGACGAATTCCTTGATGTCGTGCCCTTCGGCAAGGAATTGTTTGGCACGCTGATAGAGCAGATAAGACTTTCCTGCCTGGCGGATACCTACAAGCACATATCTTCCCTGCTCCTCAAAGTCGAAAGGTCTTTGATAGAGTTCTATCTCCTGTATTTCGTTTTGTCCCTCCTTGATGAGAGTCTTGAAAACTTCTTTTTGCATGGTTCTATCTATTTGATTACCGTGCAAATATACGACTTTTATTTTTTGCTACCAAATAAATTACGCCAAATTTGTTTATTGCCAATAAATAAATCTGCTACTTTTTGTTTATTGCCAATAAATAAAACACCTTTACCAGATTCTACACACAGTTTGTCTTGTCCTAGAAAAAGTTGACACAGTATAAATCAACTTAAAAATAACAAATA
>OIYG01000950.1_pt1 | contig 24454 bp, 35 predicted proteins | sample 1587861 | NCBI WGS metagenome assembly OIYG01 (sample SAMN03283272) | human gut metagenome | biome: human-associated habitat; material: feces | host: Homo sapiens | place: Peru | collected 2012 | reverse complement strand
TTCCTCCGCCACAGCAGTCTTGTCCGCGTCAGTGAGCGTGTACGTCGGCTTGTCCCGCGGAATAACGTTTCCGTCTTTCCCAATGCCGAGGATTTTTCCCGCGTTGCCCGCGCCTTGATTTTTGTCGAGTTTTGTGTCAAGCGCGTCTCCGACAGCCTTCGCGTCAGCAGCCGAGCCGGATTTTGTGAGGGTAGAATCAACCTCAACGCTCGGTATATCCCCCCACCACTCCGTAAGACTATCATCTCCCTTGTGCCAAGTGAAACCGAAATACGTTATTCCTTTGTTGCGTCCGCCAACGTCGGACTGCGATATATCTTTAATATTGTAAAACACAATTGTTTTATCGGTCACGGTTGTAATCACGCCATAATAAGACGCACTGTTGTCAACGAGCAACATCACCACCTTACCGCTTTGGATTTGCGCATAAACTCCATCAAAATCCATGCCGCCCGTGTGGATATATCCGTAACTGCGCGTTTTACTGATGATATATGCGCTCTTTTCCGTAGCCGCTTTGGCTCCAATATTCTCCCTCGCCTGTGCCTTCTGCTCGTCGGTCAGCGTCTGCGCAACGTACTGTACCGCGTTATCCGAGCCGCTTCCTCCCTCAGCCGACAGCACGCCGTTTTCGTCCACCTCCAGCCCGTCCCCGAGCGTGGTAAACGGCTTGTTCTGCACCGCCTCCCATGTGGGGGTGTCACCGCCACCTACAGCAGGGATATAATGCCACTGCCCATCCGAACCCTTCACTTTGAGCAGGTCTTTTTCTATTTTCGGCATTTGTCTAAAATCACTCCTTTCATCAATAAATGATATATATGTTGTGCGACGCACTTGTTGAGAAGTTGTAAGCATTATTCACATATACGTATATATTGACATTTCCCGTGCTGGCGTTGGGATTGCACGATAAATACTCTGTGGTATTCGGGTCGAGCGTAGTTGTAGATACACCACCACTAACATATCTATATAATGTGCCGCCATATTTGTAAGTATTATCGGTAAAATAGGCTTCGCACAAACTCGCAGTAGTACTGTATTGTGAAAATGCTGCTATAATTACCGCCATCGGTCTTACTCCGTATAGAGACAAAGGAAATGCAGTGTCACTATTGTTTGCGTCAATCAGCTTGCTGATACCGCTTGCGCTTATCTCGAAACTGCGGTTAGTCGAACCACTGCCCATTGCTGTCGGCTTGATGTCTTTTGCTACATATACTTTTGCCATGTCTGTATATGTACCTGCAACTCCAAAAATTGAAACGCCCTTCTTTATGTTACCCGCAGTCAGATTTGTATCTCCGTTAACATATATATCGCCAATAGTGTATCGCCACGCTTCCACTACCAACTGTCTTGTAGTGCCGGGATAAACGTCCTTCCCGCGCTGCGTCGTCATTTGATTGGTTGCACTCTTCGTTCCGGCAGAAACATAGCCTTCGCTTTGCGTTGCGGAAGCAGTAATCAAACCACGTGTACTGATTGATATGCTCGGAGTAGCTTGTGTAGCCGTAGCCACCGCCCCAACTGTAACCTTGCTAAGTCCGTCGTAGGTCGAATCGGGAGTAATCACCTGTTCGCTTGTGCTCGGCGTAGCTGGCTTTTCTTGCAGTTTTATCGGGCTTACTATTATTTTGTCAAATCCGTCGTATCCCTCGCTCGGCGTTATCTCCTGTTGGACTGTTGTGGATTTGACATTTTTCTGTTGAAGTTCCGGCACTTTGGAATTTCCGTGAATCAAAATCGGCATTACGGTTCACCTCGTATAATTATCTTTATCGGAATTGTAGCTGTGTTTTTCGTCCCGAAAGCCTTAAGCGTTATACTCTTCGCGCTCTGACCACCATCCTGTAAATTCAGCTTTCCATACTCCGCGACCTGAGAAGCAGTAGCGTCGGATGAAAGGAAAATGTCAACTACGCTGTCCGCTGTAACTCCGAGAACACTGAGTGTCTGCGTGTACGGAGCTTCACTACCAGTCCATGTTGTGCCTATATTAGCTGTTCTCACCGTCGCTTTAAACTTGTCCATATAAGCCTTTGCAACTTTGTTCTGAACAGGATTTGTTGACGTGTCGCTCATCTCGCTGTCAACCGTAATAGTCGTGCCGCCTGACGCAGGAGCAGTATACAGTTTTCCGTCCGTGCCTTTTCTGACGGGTTGAGTATCAGTAGCGACAGCATCATCCGCCTTAATACCTCCGACAACATCAGCACCCGCACTTGGCACAGTTCCAATTTTCTTGTCAAGCTCCGCTTTTATGACTTTGTTCTGCACGGGATTAGTCGAAGAATCGGAAAGAGCGGAATCAACCGTAACCGTAGCAGACGAGCCGTCAGAGCCTTTAGAACCGTTCTTGACTGTGAATGTAGCGGTATTGCCGTTTGTCAGCGTAACGGTGATTATGTTGTCGCCGCCGTCAGCCGTAGACGTTGTTGTCTGCACAACAGATTGAATACCCACACCGTCAGTGCCGGAATTGCCTTTGATATTCACGGGAGCGGGATTGTCCTTGCCGCCGTCATTCGTCCATGAGATAACACCGTCCGCGCTTACCGAAGGAGTGAATGTAACGCCGTCCGCTCCTGTTCCACCGCTTCCCGAACCTATTATAACAGGGTCTCCAACAGTCTCGTCCCCGCACATAAGTTGCAGTCTGCCGTTTACGTACCTCAGTTTGTCGGGAACAAGTATGTAAGTCTGCTCGCCTGTCGGAGCAATAACCACCCATACATTAGCACTTTCGGGAGGTGTCGCGCTTTCCGTTTCGCTCACGAATACGCCGCTGTCTCCGTCTTTGCCGTTTTCTCCCGGGTCTCCTTTTGCGCCCTTTGCCGATATTCCTGTATCCGTCGTTCCTATATACCAGTTTCCGTTATCACCTATGTGCGGAGTTATACCGCTGTCTCCTTTTGTTCCTTTCGCTGATATTCCCGTATCGGTGTCGCCTATATACCAGTTTCCGTTTGAACCTATGTGAGGTGTAACTCCGTCGTCACCTTTAAACTCACCGCTTGCTACAGCGTCCTCAATGGCGTTGTTTATCTCGCCCTTCACCGCGTCGAGAAGCTGAGAGAAGTTGTCTTTCGTGACTTTCTTCGTGTTGCCGCCCTTAGCCTTGTATGTGGGCTTGACGTTGATTTTGCCTGGCAGGGATATAATGTTTCGCGTTACATTGTCGCTGTCTGTGACATATCCGCACAAGACGAAATGCGCAACTCCCGACACAGCCGTAGCTTCCGGCGGAACTTCTATCTCGCTTGTCGAATCAAGTAAAAGAACCTCAACGGGAGCACCGCGCACGGGATGAAACACAACCTTTTTCGACAGGTCTTTCCATCCGTCGGAGAACTCAAACGACAGCTTGATATCCCCGAAAGAGCCGCTTGTGCCGCCGTCTATTTCTTCCGGTTCAAGAGCGTACTCATTCGCCCTTATCGTCTTTATTTCCGGCATCGTCTACCTCCGTTTCGATTTCCTCTGCCAGTTTGTACGCCTTTACAAGACAGTCCGCAATCGCAGAAACAGTCGTACAGCCGGTAACGCCTGTGACTGTCATTTTGTTAATCCCTTGAAACGCCGCGTCTATCATCGTCTTGCATTCGCTAATCTTTTCTTTTGTGTCCATTTCGTTCTCCTTTTATCACACCGCTTTTGTGTTATCTACTATTTTTATTGAGCCGTAATAAATGCCATCTGCGCAGAAGGAGTACTCTCCGCTGTTCAGTGATACATCGCCACTATAATAAGCCGGAGAAAGTCTTATAATGCCATTTGATGCCATCATTAGTATATCGCTAAGGCTTTTTGCAAATATCATACCATTCGCGCTTTCGAGCGAAATCGAACCTTTCGCTTCGACTTTGAACGCCACATTCTCTCTTGAGTTTGTCTCAAAATGCGGATTGTTTGTTTTTATAACCAAAGCCCGACGCTCTTCATCTGGGGAAGAAGCGCCGTTGTCACGAGTTAAGATTCTTGCCATTACAAAATCTTCATCATAATACGAGCTATAATTCATGAATTCTATTTCAGATTCAGAATTACCGTATTTATCGGCAGTTAAAGTAATTGTGCTTCCACGGATGGTTGTGTTGCCTGCTGAATCCTTGGAATAGAATTTGACATAACCATCGAGATTGATTTTGTCAGCTTTTATTACTACAGAGCTTTCGCTATTGTTCACCGCAGTGACAATAGATGCCGCCGTGACTTTGCCAGTCGTCGCGTCGGTGACATTCGCTATCATCGAAACGGTAGCCATGCCTTCTTGTGCTTCAGCTATAATACCCGCAGTTGCCGAACTTATGAGATTGTTTACATCCGTTGTCGTAGTATAGCTTGCAAGCATTGATATAGTAGCCATCCCTTGACGTGCTTCCGAAATAATACCTGCCTTTGCGTTCAAGATAAGCCCGTTCACTTCGTCTGTTGTGGTGTACTGGGCAAGCATTGATATAGTAGCAAAATCCTTAGTTGCATTCGCCACAAATCCGGCGAGTGAATCCGTTCCCGTTCCGTTTTTCCATTCGGCAAAAGCCTTGATTGAAGCCGAGTTTTCATTAGTCTTGACTATGATAGAAGCTATGGAGTTGCCTGTTTCTGATATGAGCCGCTTCATATTGTCATCGAGATTGTCCATACCTATGTTGTACATAGCGTCAAGGTTGTCTCTGTTCTGTATGGCGAGCTGTTCCTTTATCGCCGCAAGTTCATTTTCAAGCTGTTTGAAACGGTCATTCTCTCTGCCGCTTGTTTGTTTCTGCGCCTGTTTCTCTTTTTCGGGAACATTCGCTCCAAGATAATTACTCATTTTTGAAAACATCCCCTCCCCATGACAGAAGCAGCTCTATAGCAAGTATCTTTACATCTCCGCTTCCCGCTATTCTCATCTTGTGCATATAGCAGGAAGTCATTCTTATCATGCGCCGCATAAGCCTACGACCGCCTACGGTTGATTCTAAGACGGCTTTTGTTGTGGTAGTATATTTATCCTCTGGACGCATTAAATACGCTCTCACACTTGCTCCGCTTGCGATATCGCACAGAACGGATATTTTCTTGATTCTGCGAACGTCAATTCTTCCGGCGGCAAAGAAATCGGTTTCAAACCACCAGTCGCTTTCATACTCTTTTCCGCCGAGTTCATTCTCCGCGTTTCCTCCGGCGTTGTTGAAAGCGTCATCGTCATAGTCGATTATTCTAATCTTGCCGTCCCTGCAAAGCGCGACAATTCCCCATGATGTGGTTGCGAACTGCTTTATGTTGTTGTCTGAGTTGAGTTTAGACCAAACGCCGCTCTTGTAGGTATAAAGTCCGTCTGAAATCTGCATATATACACGGTCTTTGTATGAGCCGAACACAGCTCCGTCAAGATTCAGCCGTCCGAGTTCTCCGTTTATCTTCTTCGGAGTACCGCCCGTGAATGAATACACCGATTCACCGGACGCGAAATACAGCACGCCGCCGCATTCGGTCAGCGCATACGGATTGTCACAGCCGTAAGAGCCTATGTCAACTATGCGGAATGGATTCTTGTTGTTGTAAACAAGCTGCATGAAGTCCTTTTTGAACAGCACAACGTGATTTGCGTATGTCGCTATAGCCGTAAACTTGCCGTCAGCTTTTACATTGGACTGCGACATTGACACCCACGCGTTTGCGGAACTGCTTTCATCAGCTGTGTCAAGGTCGAAATCGGCATAATTGTTGAATGAAGAAGCATATACAAGGTCATCATTCACGCCGAACAGCCTTGAACAGTATACTGAAGCATATTTTATCGGCGGATATGTTTCACCGAGAGAAGCCGTTTGGAAGTCGGACGTTATGTTGAAGTCCATCGAAACGCGGTCGGGATATATAAGAATCTTTCTCACATACGTTGCCGCCGCTATGTTCTCCGTATTGGACGCGACATTGAACTGAACCGCGTATCTTTCGGTGAAGTCCTCGCTTGTTCCCTTTGCCGTGCCTATCTCTCCGGTGTATTTGATATTGCCGGGCTTAATGTAGTCAGCCTTTATCTTTCCGCCGGAGCGGTATATCACAAGAAGCGCGTCTCCGAATCCGTGAATTGATATCGGTTCTGTATACGTCTTGTACTCCTTTTGCTTTAAAGCCGCTTTAATCTCCGGCGGGTCTACAACAACTCCGCTTGCCCCCGTGAGCTGTCCCGTATCAATATCGTTTGTCAGGTTTAATCCTCCGAAATCCCAACGGATAACGCGTGACTTGCTTTCGCCGGACGGTATGTACTGCGCACCATAGACAAATTCGTTGTTGTCTTTTGCCATGCGTTAACCTCCGTATCTTTTATTACGCTTTTCCGCCCAAACCTTGAAGCTCTCAAGCTGTGTGTTATAGTCTGCAAGCCACTTTCCGGCAAGTCCGTCCTCGTTCGCGATTTTGTACGCTTCTCCGCGCAGTCTCGCCGATACCATGTCGAGGAATTCCGTCGGAACTGCAATGTTGTAATTGTTTGTTTCCGTCTTCATTATCGGTCTGAGACGGTATATAACCGTGACTTTGTCAGGTACTTCCGTGAGACTTAACACAAGATTCCCGTTGTAGTCCGTGTAGTACAGATTCTTGTCAGAGAAGTTCATCACGCCCTTTATACCGCTCTTCTCAACCTGCACACCGTCGGCATAAACCGCTATAACATCGTCATAGGTAACGGAAGCACAGCCGGAAGGAACGGTAAGCGTCGATAACGCAACAGAATCGGAAGTGTAGTTAATCTCGGCAGAAGCATATTCGTCAAGTATCTCGGTGTAGATGAACTGCTCGACAGTGTTAAGCCACCTGTACCATGAATCGGACTGAATCTCTATCGAAATATCCGCTTCGGCAGTTATTGAATCAATGAAATCGGAACACTTTACTCCGCTGTCATACATGGAAGTACCCTCCGTCAAGCAGTCGTTTTCTGCTCATTCTGCGTGCATATACAGCCTTATAAGCAAAATCCGCTTCATTCACAAAATCAGTCTTCCTGTCACTGTCTCCCGTGATGAGATATAGCAGGTTGTCGCAGATAGCGGCTCTGTATTCGTCGTATATCGGTATGTCCGTGTCGACTGTTCTCGGTCGCTGATATCCCGCACCGCCTTGTATTACTTTCGACACACCGTATTTCCCGACAAGGTAGTTTATCGTCGTGTCGAGATGAGTGAGGAAAGTATTATGAGAACAATCAGAAGTAAGAGTGACTGTATCATATAAATCCTTTACGTTCAAATCGTTCCTCCTTTGTAGAATTATAGACAAACAGAAAAGGGAGTAGGGACTGTCCCCGCCCCCTTCTGCTTATGCATGGGTTAGATTATTCGGTCTTTCTTTCGATTTCAATGCAAGTACCGGGGTTCTTGCAAATGAGTTCAAGGTAGTTTGCAAGGCAAGCACGATATACGGACTTGCTTTCCATGAGGTTGAAAATGCCGCCGCCCTGATAGTCCATGAACTCCCATCCGGTCTGTCTGAGTTCGAACTGGGATGTGTCAACGCCCCACGCCTTAGAAGCCGGAACAAATCTCTCGTTGTAAACATCAACCTCTCTGTTGCCGTAAACAATCTTGATTGAAGCAAAACCGTTGCGGTAGTTGTTGTTGGTTACATATTGAGTATTTGAGGACTTAAGGTAGTTGAGGAAGTCGGAGTAAAGGGTGTCGCCCATCATGATAAGGTCAATCTTGCCGCGTCTCATTCTCTCGGAATCCTGAATAGCCTTGTTGATGAGAACATCGTCGGGTTCTTCTGTCTTCGCCGCAGTTACGGTATAAGAATACTTGAGGGGCTTGAGCCACGGGTTATCAGCTTTTGTCAGACCGTAGATTGAAGTGATAGCGGTATCGTAAATTGTTCCGAGACCGGTAATCTCTTTATCCTTGGAGTTCTGCGTGTAGATAACCGCATTTGCGCCGCAAGTGAATGTGGTGTCGAAGGTAACTGTCTTTGTGGAGTGGTCGATAGCCTTAATCTGTACTCCTGCTTTAGCGACAGTGCCGCCACTCTCGTAAATGTCGCAAGTAAGACCTTCCATGAGATAAGAGGTGTCGTTTACAACATGAGAAGCCTTTGCGGAAGTAGCTGCTGCGGAAATGGTCGCAAGCTTGCCTGAACCGTTGCCGAAAAGCATTCTGCCGACGTTCCATGCGCACGCTTCGTATGCCGCGTCCATTTCGTCCTTTACAGCGTCAATCATAGCCGACTTTGCGCTTCTGCCGAGCTGAATAGCCTTGTTGGAAATGCGAAGCTCGTTGTACGCGTCCTTTACGGTGTAATTGAGCTTAGAGTACAGCGGAGCGTGTGCATCGGGAGTGTCCTGTCCTTCGCCGCTCATGCCAAAGCCGCCGCCGATACCGATTCTCGCGCCAAATTGACCCATAGAAGCATCAAGTGTGCCCTTCTTAATCTTCTGCATGAAGATTGACGGGTCAACGTTCAGCGCGTTGTTCAGAAACGGAAGATACTCGTTAAGGAGTATGTTCTGAATATTGTTGAGGTCCTGTGTTTTGGGATTAGCCATTTAATAATTCTCCTTTTCTTGAATGATTTTATCTGCCCCAGTATTTGTCGACGTTAGAGAAGAGTTCTTCTTTTGTCTGGGGCCTGTGTTCCGGAACTGCTGCGGCGTTGGTCATGCCCTGAGAAGCAGTCATTTTAGGCAAGTTTTCGTTTTGCTTTTGTATATTTTGCGCACGCCTGATTTCGAGTGCCTTCTGAGCGTCAGGGTTCGCCATTACCGCCGATACAAGTTCATCAGTTGTCATAGTCTTGTTAGGGTCTGACCTCAGCCCGCGATTGATAAGACCGCCGAGAAGTCTCGCTCTTCCCGGTTCCATCGAGCTAAACTCCGGCATAGAGCCTATAAAGCTGTCAATCTCCGCATCATGTTCGCGGAAATCGGGGAATCTCGGGTCGTTGTATATCTGGTCTTTCGCCGCCGATACAGCAGCTTCACGCGTTCTCGCTTCGTAGTCGTCGCGCACGGGCTGCATTTCAGCCATCATCTCCTGTCGAATCATCTCACGGAGAGCGTTCGCCATGTCAGCTTGATATTGATTCTGCGCCTGTGCCTGTTCATCCGGCGACATATATTGAAGCTCGTTAATGTTGAGCTGAGGAAGCGTTATTGTTGCCGCCTGATTAGCGGCTTCTTCGGCAACCTGAGACTGTTCCTGCACCGCCTGTCGTGACTGTCCGAGAGCCTGTACAAGCTGTGAAATCTGCTCTGAGAGCTGCTGATTCTGCGCTCTTAGTTCGTTTATCATATCAGCCTGCGGGTCTTGCGCCGGAATCTGTGTCTGTTCCGCCGCAGTCGGTACTGTTTCCTGCACCTGCGCAGCGTCGGCGTCACCTAAAGCCTGTGCGTTTTCGGCAGCAGCGGCTTCGTCAGCCATAACCTGTGCGTCTGCATCTGCCTGAGCCTGTGCATCTCCCGCCGCTTCTTCTTCCGCCGCTACACGGGCAAATCCGGCGTCAAGTACATCATCAAGTGACTGATATTCGTTTTCGTCGCGTTCGTTCATTTTGATTCACCTTTCTGTTGTAGTGTCTGAGCAGCCATAGCCTTTTGCATTGCTTCCTGCTCTGCCGCCTGCTGCTGTCTTGCAAGATTCTGTTTGTGGTCTTCTATGTGCGCGTCAAACATCTTGCAGTATTCCGGCGCGCGCTTCATTAGCTGTCTGTAATCCGAGCCGAGAGCATATTTAACGTGTTCTTCGATATGGATTGCGTCATCGTCGTAAATAAATCTCTCGGGTATTACGCCGCTTTCGAGGTATGCGTTCTCGCGGTTAGCGTTCTTCCGCTGTAAATCCACTTCGGAGTATGAGGACGGCGCGTCTCGTAAGTCAAATAAATCAAGTCCCTGCTCAACAAAACGCTTGTCAATACGTCCATCATCTCCCGTCAGAAGTCCCGCATTAAGAGCCGCTATAAAATCCTGTCTCTTTTGGTCTTTGGAGTGCCTTAACTCGTTTTCAGCGGCAAAATCCACGTCGTACGAGTTGATATCCTCCGAACACCATGTGTAAACTCCGCCTATCTCGTCCTGTCCGGCTATCATCAGCACGCGATAACCGCTTGAGAACTCCTTGTTGAGCATGAGCCAGACACGAGCCATCGAAAGCACACCGCCGCGTATGCTGTCGGCAGTAAGCGACATACGAGTTGAATCTATCTGCCGCAGGTTGTCAATCGCAGTGCCGGAAGTTACGCCAGACGGAGCCGCGCCGACCACCATAAGCTGAGATACACCAGCCGTGTACTCCATATCAGACGAAAGTCTGTCAAGCATCGAGTACACGATTGACGGCGGTTCGGGATAGTCTACTATCTCCGGCTTGCCGAACGACGGGTCATACACAAGCACGGAACCCGCTTCCATCGTGATTTCGTCCGCGTCCTCATCCGTGTCGGGGTCTATGAGAGAACCGGACGGCACAAGCCACGGATTATTTGCAACAGTATCAATAAAGTCCTGTATCTTGTTGTAGTTCTCATTGTACGACCTTTGTAGAGGTATCAAGTCTTGTATAACGGACTTGCCGAAGAACTGTCCCGATACCGGCTTTGACTTAATCGCCACGAGCGGGAATACACCGGCAGGGAGTGAACCGTAATATACAATCTCGTCCTTGATAACCGTGATAAGCCGCCCCATCGGATAGCTTTTAGACGGATTCTCAAGGTACATTATCACTCTCTCGCAGTTTTCGCGCGTCGTTTTCGTCATGCCATAAGAGGTGTATGAGCTACCGTGACCTGTCGTGCCGTTAGGGAGCGGCGTGAGAATATAGCTCTCAATCTCTTCACCATCAAACTTTTTGCCGTAGAGGTCGTATATCTCGCCGACATCAAGCACGCGCTCTATGATAACATCGTGCTGGTCTTCGATTTCCTCTACAGTGAGCGAAAACGGAAACACTTCATACGGCGATATCAGTCCAAATGCAATATCGCCGGACATGACAGGCTTTTCCTCTGCAACAGCGTCGCCGTCCGCGTTCATTCGCGTCACAGTGCCGTTTCCGACAACCTCTCCGATTTCCGCGTCCCACCAAGACAAGGTAAATGCAGTGCCGCATAACTCGCACCACGATATCAGCTTGTCGATTTTGGTTTTAAAATCCGTCACCGATTGGCAGTATTCAAGCAGCTTCGTCGAGGTCTTCGCTTTCTCCACGTCATCGGCTTCCGGCGAGCGCGGATTGACCACCATCTGATACTTGACAGTGCCGAGATTGGCGTGACGCGTCTCCATCAGCGGAGCAATGCGATTGTAAACTCGTCTCTCCTTGTCGGCTTTGGTCTCCCTCTCCGTGTCCTTAATGACGTTTTTGTACACATCAATGTCGCAGTTCTGGTGTCCCGCCATAAAGTTGGCGTTCAGCGTCCATTGCAGTTCATACCGCGCTCTTTCGTCTCGCCGTCTCTCAAGCTCTTGCTTTATCCCGTCTACTACGTCTTCATAGTATATCCGTTCCCCTTTCTCGTCGAGGTCTACGGGTATGTTCGGCGGGTCGGGCTTGTTTTTCGGCTTGCCGCGGAATAAATCAAGCAAACTCATGTACTACCACCTCCGTCTCTCGGCTTTTTGCGGTAAGGAGATATAACTCCCGTCTTCCCGCGTCTCTCCGGCGGAAGTCCGCACTTGTCGGAGATAAGCCGCTCAATCATTTTGTCCTTGCGGAGATTGTCGTACATCACAGCCGCAAGCGAGACTGACAGCACCACCACAGCGCATATCAGTCCGTATATCATCCCTTGCTCCTTGTCTTGCGCACAGTCTGTACTGCGGGAGCATCGTTTTCCACACCCGACTGCGCGTCAGTCTCTTCAGCCGGCTCTGCCAGACCGTTTAACAGTCCTATCGACTTAGCACAGTCGGGACAGAGGTACAGACCGCCGTTAAACACATCAGTCCTCTTAGAGTAGAGGTCGGTGTTCTTGTTGCGGCAACCGCCCATCATGCACAGCCGCGCGTGATTTATCTTATTTTTCGTTACAGCCATACTGCTATCTTCTCCTTTTCTTCTTTTTGCCAAATACCTCAGCCTTGTATCTGTCTATCATCTTCTGTTCTTCCGTTCTCCTGTCGGGTTCGGCGGGAATACGGGCGTGAGTAATGCACCAATAGCGTAGTGCATCCGGCAAATGAGTTAGCTCGTGCGGCTCAGTGGCACAGTCGTTGATGTTGTCCTCATCCGCCTTAATGGTGGATATGCATCGGATAAGGTTTTTGCAGCTTGAGAATATCTTAAGCCGCGCTGTCTTGCCCCCGTCCACGTCGTCGACTACCTTTAGCCGCTCGTGGACCTGCATCCAGCCGGATATGCGGTTGTTGTCGCTCTTTGTCAGCGGCACACCGCAGTCTCTGTATATCTCATCAATGGTGCGCCCCGTGTCCTTAGTCCTGCTCCACAAGTCGGGCGGCGCGTATGTCACCCAGCGCGCCTGTGACCTCGGCTCGCCGTTTTGAATAGCGGCGGCGGCATCGGAAACAACCAGCCCGTGCTTGTACACCTCTGATATAACATAAGCGTTGCCCTCGGTGTCAATCGCCACATACAGGCAAGCCAGAGCGTCAAGACCGTAGTCAAATGCCCTCTCAATCCGCCAGTAATCGGGGATTGGGAACGGCTGTATAACGTGTACATCGGGGTCAAACTCCTCAAAATACACCGCTCCGTCAACGCCCCACTCGCCCAGCCCCGCTACCCTGTAACGCGCCGGTTGAGTAAGCCGCATCCGCTCAAACTCCGCCTTGTCATCGTCAGACAGCCACTCATTACACATATAATTAGTCGTAATCGCCAGCACATTGGGAGACGGTTTATCGAAAAATCTCGGCTTAATCCATGTCGATTCGCTCCATGGGTTAAAAGTGAGCGAAATCTGACGGAAATATCCCTCCGGCAAGTCGCCCATGAGCGAATCACAGAGCTTGTTGAACTCGTCCTCATCCTCTATCTCGTAGCACTCCTCACACCACAGCCAGCATATAGCGCCAATCTCGCATGTGATTGATGTGATTTTAAGCGAATCATCAAGTCCGCGAAAATAAATCTTCTGCCCGGTGGGAATATATGTAATTTCCAACGGTGATTCTTTACATTTGAAGAATTCGTCCACTCCGAAACGGTGAATAGCCCACTTAAGTTGCGTGTAGCAGCTGTCTTTGAGCGTGTTTGCGTACCGTCGCACCACCAGAGCGTTTGAAAGCGGGTACTTGATGATTTGATAAATGAGCTTGAGAGCCTGTGTTGTCGACTTTTTGGAGCGGCGGGAACCCTTAATCGCGACGTAGCGGCATTTTGAACGCCACATCGTACCGTATCCGCTCCCTACAATGTCCGGCAGATACACCCGAGAGAGCTTGTCCGCCGCGTCAGTCACTGAGGTCGCCCTCTCCCGATATCACGACGGGAACACCGCCTGTAATCTTTGTCTCCTGCTGTGTCCTATACTCCGGATATCGTCCGAGCCAGATACCGGCAAGACGTGTATTGAGCGTACCGTCCTCAAATCGACCTCTCACGTTGTTTTTACAGTCAATCTCAATCTGCGCTATTACGTCCTCATAATCCTCATCGTCCTTGTACTGCACCCAACTGGAGTATACGAGAGGGAGATACAGACAAAATCCCTCTTGCGTATAGGTGAGTGGAGCAAGCACATCGGAAACAGTTGTTTCTTTCACCTTGTTTCCGTCTGCGTCAATAGTAGTGGTTGTGACCTGCCGCTTTTTCACGTTGTTGTCGCATTTAGCTTTGTACTTCTCCCACTTTTCTGCAATTTCGTCCGGCGTAAATTTTTTAGGACGCCCCACATCTTGTGCTATAAACAATTTTTGACCCAATTTCTGCCACCCCCTTTGTTAAATTCCCACTCATATTGTAGGAGTTAGGCAAATGTCTAAAATAAAGTAGACAAAAGCCGAATATCACTTTATGTGTCACTTATAGCACATTTTATCCGATTTGTCAAACATCCGTCCATCAAAATTTTGTATTTTGACGAACAGACGTACAAAAATTTTGTATTTTACGGAAATTAAAAAAAGGAATATCATGACATTTCTTTTTTTGGAAATTTTTTTCCAATTTTTTTAAGAAAGAAAAGAACCAAAAGAAAGAAGTATATATATACTATAGAACTATAAGAATAACTATATTATAAGATACTATAAATATAGTATATCTATAGTACTATAGTAATACTATAAATATAGATACTATATTATATATTGATACTATAGTTTTATAATATACGCAAAAATCGACTTTTTTCTTTTTTTGATTTTGTGAGCAAAAAGAAAAAGAGCAGGGATATTAATCCCCGCCCTGTGAAAAGCCGTCCTCGCTCATCTGCCGCTCTATCGCCTTGACGATGTAGGCGTTGAGCGATAGTCCGGCTCTCTCAGCCGCCGCCTGTACATCATCCTTACGCCCCTTGTACATGCGGAGCATGATGGTGTCATAAGCTTTTCGGTTGTATCTGTCTTTCACCTCGCTCGAGGTCTTTCCCACGTCTCTCACCTCCCCTCTTTCTCTCCTTATTATATCACATATATCATACTGCTGTCAGTATGCAAAATCAACAAATTCCCTCTCATATCTTTGTGCAACATTCCCTATTGACATACTGCTATCAGTATGCTATAATATAGACACAGCAAGGGAGCAAGCAACTTCCCAAAAATAAAAAATGAAATGAATGGAGAAAAAATCATGAAAATCATCGAAAAAACAACAGGCAAAACAGTAGCAACAATCATCGGCGGCGAAAACCTCACACTCGACCAGGCACTTGACCTCATCGGCGCGGTAAACGTTGATGACATGGACAACGACCTCTACAGCAACGATGGTGACAACATCATCACCCCCGATGGCAAGAGATGGTGGTATGACGACCTTGACTACATCGCAGACTAACCTCCGCCCGATGAGAGCTGGATGGCAACCAGCCGAAACCCCGCAAGGGGTCGCGGAAAGCTAAAAAATCAGAAAGGAACGAAAAAATGAACACTTACACTATAACTTTTGAACTCACGGAGAACGAGTTAAGACTGCTTAACGCCGCTCTCATCGCAGAAGGAAATGCACTGAGGAGACAGGCAAAAGCTGAAACTTTTGAACTCTCCGCAGAAATCTGTATAATGCATAGCAACTTAATGTACGCTCTCTCTGACAAGGTCGAGCAGTACAAGAAAAATGCAGGAATTAAGGATTAAAAGCAGAGTGGCGGGAGAAATCCCGTTAATGCGGTCTGGCAGACGGTCACAAACCCCGACAGCCGAAAGAAAGGAAAAAACTATGAAGAAACTTACATCACTCGCCCTCATCATCCTGTTGGGCATAGTCTCCTGCTCTCCCATCAAGCAGGAGCGTTACCAAAGCGGCACATACGTTACCATCAATAGCGGCTGCGGCTACATCGTCACCGACGACGGCAACGTGTGGGGCTACTTTGACCGCTCAATCCCCAGCGGCTCTTCCGTCCTCGTCACCATATCCGACGAGGGCACGGAGGAAATCGAAGACGACGTAATCACAAACGTTGTCGAAAAATAAATCCGAAAAAAGTAAAAAAATTCTCAAAAACCTATTGACAAACCGCGGACTTTGCGGTATAATATAGGTGTAAAGAAAAGAACAAAAAACGAAAAGGAGAACATCATGAAGAAAACATACTACATCTGGAACGGCGACTTCGGCAACGTCTACAACCTCTTCTGGGCGGAGACCCCCGAACAAATCAAGCTCGCCGAAGAAAACGGCTACACCCGCATCACCCGCCGTCAGGCGGAGAAGCTGTGCGCCGAGGAAAACAACCGGCGTAAGTATGACGGCAATTTCTCCGGCTACGCTGACAACCTCATCTTCCCCGTCGATTGCGACGAATACGAGCGCGACCTGCTGAACAACCGTAGCCTCTATGTTGATGGCTACATCGTCAAACGCAAAGCCGACCGAGCGGCTATAAACAGGGTTTAAGCTCGGTGCGTTCCCGCTCCGGCGGGAGGTATCAAAATTTAAAAAACAAATCAAGGAGAAATCATCATGTATAAATACTCATCAGTCTCGTCCCATTGTTTCGCCCCCGTCAACGGAGCAACAACGTTCTTCGTCCACTGTTCCGCGTTTTTCCGCTCCCTCGGGGAAACCGAGAGCGACCGCGCGGAAGCCTTTGTGGAGGAAATCCGCATAGGCGATGTTTCCTATTGCTGTCTCTGGCGGGAGGAAGACGCGCGTTTCTTCCTCAACCGCGAGTGGCGCGACAGCTCCCGCACTTGTCCCGACAGATGGGGCTCGGACAATGCGTTTGACCTTGTTACCGTCGTATTTGACAACGGGGACAAACTCGACCTCGCCGCTTTTCGCCCCGTCGGAGATATAATTTACTCCGAATACATCAAGTCGGGAGTTGCTGATTTTGGCTGTCTCTCCGACATCGCGGCAACTCTCGATGTTGTCCGCAGCACGGCGAGAGCAGCCGACGCGGAGAGCATTATCAACTCCGCGTCTTCTCTCCCCATTTCCGCGCTTGTGGGCGGCGAAATGGCGCAAGTCGTCGCAAAGCTCGACAAGCTCTACACCGAGCAGGACGAGAGCGAGGGAGAGGACGAGGACAAAGAGCGTGAGGACGCCATCATTGAGTGGTCGGCTATCCTCAACGGAAAATACCGCGAAACGCTGTCTCGGCTGACAATTGCTCTCTCCCGTCAGCTCCACTCCGTCGCAGTTAAAGCCTACGCCGACAACTTTTTGGAGAGCGACATCTCCACTCTCCGTAGGCTGGCTCAGCTGCCGACGTGTTCCCCCGCCACCCTCACCCTCTTTTATCGCGAAGAGGACGATGTCTACCCCAACCCCGTCGACGACCCGCGATACGTCACAATCGACGAGGTTATCAAAAATATCGAAATCTGAAAGGAGGAATAAATCATGCTACTATCAGAATTTCACCGCTTGAGAATCGCCACCGAGGACTGCTCATCATTGGAGCAGTACATCGCCGAGGAAGGCGGAAGCCTGCCGGAGGAATGCTATCCCGCCGATATGAGCGGAGACGCGCCCATCAAAATCTTAACCATCATCTGGGAGCTTTCGCGCTGCTTCACCGCATCTAAAGTCCGCGAAATCAGCGGATTAACGCAGGTGGAGTTTGCCCGAAACTACCTAATCGGCAAAAGAACCGTCGAAGGGTGGGATATGGGCGAAACGCAACCGCCCGAATACGCTCTCGAACTGCTGGCAGCGGACGTCGTATCAGCGAAAATTAGGGAGGTGATGGAGGAAAACTGAAAAATCGGCGAAACGGAATTGCATTGCTTTGAAATGTGGCGTATGCATCACGACGCACAGCGAAGGAAGAGCAAGGCGAGGCAAAGAATCGATTGACGAGGCGACGGAATTGAATCGCACTGTATAGTTGGAAATGCTGTGAAAAGCAAAGAAACGGCATTGCACGGTTGGAAAGGTTGAGAGGAGCAATGGAATAGCACTGCACCAATAGCATGGGAAAGCAAAGGATAAGCAGGGCGCAGATTCGCTCAGTGTGCCAAGAAAAGCAAAGGCACTGCAATCAATAGATGGAAAAGCAAAGGATATGCATAGCACAGTTGGAAAGGACGAGAGAAGCAAAGGCACGGCGCCGAAAAGCTTGGTCTGGACCAGAAACGAATAGGAAATGCACTGCATTGCATCCAAAAGAAGGAAATGCGGCGTAAAGGAAAGGAAAGGAATAAAAAAATGGCAGATTTTGTAGCAAAAGAAATGAAAGTCCGCTTGACATTTATCGAGGAAGTGTTAGGTTCTTCTCCGTCAAGTGAGAAGATTTATAGCGAGTACATCGCCAGCAAAGCACCCGACCCGCTCGATACTGAGGATGAAATAGAAGCAATCGGAGATGAAGAAGACAACAAAGGCGTTACCGTTTTCCCGAAGCAGGACGGTAAGCCAGGGGTATGGGATTATCAAATCAAAGGCGCGTTTAAGGACGCGTGCGGAGGACTTTCCCGCGTCAAAACGACTGAATCCGCGAAAATCAAGGCTTACAAGAAAGTAATTGATAAGCTGATATTTGTCGAGCCGCGTTTCGCGCCGTATAAAGTCAACGGCGAACTCGGCATATGCGAACGCCCGTTGAGAACAAACGGCGCAACAGGCGAAAGAACAGCCCTCGCCGCGTCTGAAACACTTCCCGCCGGTTCTTCCGTCGAGTTCACAATTCTGCTGTTTGACGATAAATTAGAGCCGGCAGTCCGCGAATGGCTTGATTACGGCAAGTACAGCGGCTTCGGGCAGTGGAGAAATTCCGGAAAAGGAAGACATCTTTGGGACGAACTCGACACAGACGGTAATGTAATCGGCGGAAATAACGAATATCTCAAAAAATAAGCAAAAAAAGAGAGCCGCAAGGCTCTTTTTAATTTTGTTTCCGTAATGTATTCCATGTTATCCCGTATCCATCCCTGGTCAGGGTGCGAGTAGTCGTAGAGGAAAAGACCAATCAGCACCGCTGTCACAGCGATGGCGAGAGCCGCACAAATGTACTTCTCGACCCTTATCCTCAAAATCTGCCTGTCCCTGTCGGCAAGCTCCTCTTCGTGCCGCTTTTCCAGCAAATCAACAACTTTCCTCGTGTAGTCTCCTTCCGCAGGCTTATCACAAACATTCGTTTCTTCCGTGTCAGTCTCCAAAGCGCCATGGAGCGCATTCATCACTTCCACGCTCGGAGATTTCACTTCGTTGCTGCAGTACCGATGCACCGTCGAGACAGATATTCCCGTTTTGTCCGCCAATTCCTGATAAGTCATACCTTGCTTCCGTCGAGCTTCCTCAATTTCGTTCCTTTCCATTCGATTTTTACTCCTTTTCAAGTGCTTAATCAACGTTGTTCAACTTCAATTGTCGCGCTTTTTGTCGGTTTTTCCGCTTTTTCCCATATGTGATGTGTATTTCCCGCCGTTTCCCATATGTGACTGTTGCTTTTCCCGTCCCCATGCGCTACACTAATTATACCATAGATTACCAAATCACACAAGAGGAAAGGGAAAAATAAATGGATAATTGTAAGTTTGACTTGTTCGACATCATAAGCCGGCTCAACGATAAAGGAATCGTTCTTCTTTGGCGTTTCGCGAAGCTCTTGCACAGCAAAAGAAAATACCGTAAATAAACACGTTTTCTGCAATTATGGTATTTACAAACACGCGTTCGTGTGATATAATAAAAACCAACAAACCGCCGGAGGGGAATATGACAGTAAACGACAGCATAAAGGAGCGACTAAGAAAGCTCACGCCGGAGCAGAAGAAAAAGCTACTCGACCTGCTCAAACAGGTAAAAAACGTCTCGAAATGAGACGCTTTTTGCATTATTTGCTGGTTGTTATACGACTTGAATTGTCGCTTGCTTGATAAGTCACTTCGCAACCAAGCAACTTTGCTATAGATTTAAGCGGCACATATGCTGTTCCATCGTGTACAAATGGCATTACAGCCATGCCGTTTGAATCAGTAAAATAAGCTCTCTCACCATCTATATACACCGAAATACCATAAGTCACATCAAGATATATCTTGTTGTCCGGAATAATTTCGGGTATCTCTTTCTTCACGTCTGTTTCGCTCGTTGCATCTGTCTTTTCTTGTTGTATTTGTGCGATGTACTCTTCTTTGGTTATAGTGCCATATTTTTTGAGATATTCTTGAAGGTCTTCTCCGAGTTCGGATATCTTAATTCTTTCAGTTTCTTGAGTTTCTTGAGTTTCCGTTTCTTTGGAAGTAGTCGAAGTTTGATACGATGACGTGTAAGGGCAAACTCCGTTTAAATGCTGATGCGCCGGATAACCGTGATGATAATGATATTCGCCTGTGCTGCGGTTATAGTGTCCTCCGTTCGAATCTGTCCTGCCCGAGTGCGCGAAGCATAGCACAGACAAACCAATTGCTGTTACAAACGAAAGAATAATTACAATTATTCGCTTTTTCATTTCCCCCTCCTGATTGTTTTTTTATTTTTTACGCTTTTTCGCCGCTTTTACGGCAATTCCTATTGTCCCTCCCGCAGCAGCTGCGCCAACACCGCACACGGCAACATTTTTGGCAACCTCCTTCCGCTTTCTCTCTTCCTCTTCGCGCTTTAGCCGTTCTTCTTCCAGTCTCTTCGCTTCTTCTTGAGCCTTTATAACATATGGACAGCTTCCGTCCGCATAGTGATAATGCGCAGGCTTGCCATGATGGTAGTGATAATCACCTGTGCTGTGGTCATAATGACCGCCGTCAGAATCTGTTCGCCCGCTGTGTGCTACACACGGCAATGCGAGTACAAAAGCCAGCAATATCGCGATTAACGTATTTCTTTTCTTCATAATTCACTGGATGGACGGCGTACCCTGTATAACCTTTGTGTCTATTCGCTTGTCAACACCATTTCGGCTATACTTGTACACCACTGCATTTGTGTGTTTGATTTTTCCTGTTTCTCGGTCATAAATCCACAAATTATAGCGGCTTTCGGTGTCTTCCACAGTTACACTCGCCGTCTCTTTGTATCTGTATTCGTATTCGACTTTAGCTCTTTGCGCTCGATTGTACTGTATATCTTCGACCGTTTTCACCGTAATAGTTCCGGCAAGAGCGATAACCGATACAAGCATAAGATTCACTAATGTTGGAGTGAGCTTCTTCACTTCTTCCCCTCCAATCTGTCAAGCGTGTCCATCAGCCAACCGCGCATATCCTCCGGCAAGGCTTCAATCCGTTTGTATAACTCCATATCAATATCCTCCGCTTCCTCTTCGGGAGCTTTTTCTTTTACTTCCGTCTCTTCTTCGTCACACAAATACTCCACCGTCGTTCCGAGTATTTTCGCAAATTTCTGTAACCTTTCTGCGGATATTCCGCACTTTCCTTTTTCAACATCAGTAAGAAAAGTACGCCCAACGCCAACCTGTTCGCAGACAGAGCCGACTTTAAGCCCCTTTAATTTTATTAGAGTTTTGATTTTGTCGATGTTGCACACAAAGAATTACCTCATCTTGTCAAAAACATAGAACTCTTCAAATTTGTGGAGTTTCCATTGACATCTTCATTTTTGAAGAGTATAATATACACGTAGCCGGAACACAGGAAAGCTTCGGTTGCAGTCTGTCCTCCATTTTTGATTATACCGTGTAAGCGGCGGATAGGGCACACGCCGAACTGCACGGACAACCGCGCCTATACGTTCAACGGCAGACGATACCATAATGCGTACAACAGCGGTTCGACTCCGCAAGGCGCGTCTTGTCATTGAGTTGTTTTCTCATTGATTTTACTCCTTTCGGCGAGAGATAGGTCTCGGACATTCCCTGTCTCTCGTACTGGGGAATCGCCAAACGGTAAGGCAAGGGACTTTGACTCCCTCATCGCAGGTTCAACTCCTGCTTTCCCATTTCATCACCGATTAACCTCCGGCTTGTCCGTCCTCCCGAGAAGATAGTCAACGGACACGTCGAGATAATCGGCAATGCGCACAATTGCTTCGAGCCGGGGATAATACCCGCCGCTCTGCATGGATGAAAGTGTATTGATACTCAGCTGGCAGTCATTGAGCATCTGCTTAATTGTAACGCCCCTGACTTTAGCGGACTTCTTAATAACCGCCGCTACCTCTTGTGTACCATACACAAAAAACACCTCCCGAAATTGTGCAAGCATACAAATCACAAGAAGTTGTGAGTAACCCATTGAAAATCACAAGAACTCGTGATATAATAATTACAGCAAAGCCACCGCAACGACTTCGCTGAATTTTTTCCGATGGCACAGTAATATGTTGTTAGCTAATCGAAGCAAAGCGAAATCGCCCGGTGTGACCCGAACGAAAACATATATAAACTCTAACCAAGGTCATTATATCAAGTTTTCGAACGGCTGTCAATATTCATTTGCGCAAAACTCCAACAAATTGTAGAAAGAAAGGAGGAATACCCTTGTATAACATATTTAAATCAAGAATGGCTGCTATCGGGCTGAAAAACGTAGACATAATCAGAATCATCAATCAGCGATATAACGAGCACTTAATCCCGCCTACTTTTTCAGCCGCTCTCACAGCCTCCCACAAAACCCCGCGTCAGGAAAAAATCTGCGATTGGGCAGAAGAAATCCTCACCGAAAAAGAAAAAGAACAGAAGCAGTAAGAAAGGAGACAGCCGATGAACCGCGACCAGCTCACCTTAACAAAGCAGTGCGCCATAGTCTGGCAGAACGTAGAGTATCTGAAATCGCTCAAAGGCGCAACAGATACCGACATAGCACGAGCGATGAACAGAAGCGTGCAGACCGTAGTAAACCGCAGGTCACATCCCAGGAACACCACGGTCGACGATTTGATAAAGCTCGGCAAATACTTCAAAATTCCGCCGGCGTCCCTGTTAATGCCCCTCGTAGCCGCAGAACCGCCAAAGCCGGAGGAATACATCAAATGACAAGCCCCTACAAATTCAGCGAGTGGACATACGTCGATAAGGCAATCGCCGAAAATCACCACATATGCACCCGCTGTCACAGCGACATCACATCAGACCACATCGGTGAGCCCGTCCTCGTCACATACGACGGAGACAATATCGAGTATATATGTCCCGACTGCACAGCAGACTTCTTCTTCTACTCCCTCGGCAAAACGCTGGAAACACTGAATTGCGACCCCGTAGACACCGAACAGGACGAAGAAATCCGAAAGGAGCGGATGAAGAATGCCGAAAGGCATATATGACAGAAGCAAGGCGAAACCCCGCAAAAGAACAAAAAACAGACCGGCAGTAATTGGATTTTCACCTGAAAACGCAATCGTCTGCCTGACCTGCTCCGCAAAGAAATGCACAGGCGCATACGCTTGCTTTAAGAGAAGAAAAAAGGAGTTAATCAAATGACCGAGACAAACGAGATAACAGCTCTCGCCAACATCTACACCGAGGAAATCATCCCCGAAGGCGTGAACCTCGTCGAGATAAAGAGCGAGCTTGTCCTTGAAAACCACCTTGCAGACCTCATAGCACCGATAAACGAGTTCTGCGACAGAGTAGAGAACGTGCCGATAACGGAAGACACCGCAAAGGACTACCGCAAGGCAAGAACAAAGCTCCGCAAAATGACGGCGAATTTCAGCGACTACGTAGCCGGAATAAAAACCGCAGTTCTCGCCGGATATATCGACTTTGAGAACGACGCAAAAAACATCAAAAAACGCCTTGAAGCCGCCGACAAGCACATGAAGGAAGCCCTCGACAGCCTAAAGGAAAACGCGCCAGAAACGCCCACAACGCCGCCAGAGGACACTAAACTCTATAGGCTCACTTACATTGCCACAGGCACTAAGGAACAGCTCGTAAAGCTCAGGAACTTCATGGAGCAGGAAGGCATACAGTACGAAGATTATAAACCATACAGGGAGTATTGATAATGGAAAACATGGATATATACAACAAGCTCCGCGCAGTGCCGCAGGAAGCGATAAAGCCGATAGCCGCAGGAAGACTTAAGGGAATGTCGGATATCAATCCGATGTGGAGAATCAAGGCTCTTACAGAGACTTTCGGAACGTGCGGTTTCGGTTGGAAATACGAGATAACAAAGCAGTGGATTGAAACAGGCACGGATAACGAAATACGCGCTTTTGTCAATATCAACCTCTACGTTAAGGTCGATGGAGAATGGAGCGAAGCAATTCCAGGCACAGGCGGCTCTTCCTTCACTACAGTTGAGAGAAACGGCGCGTATGTATCAGACGAAGCCTACAAGATGGCTCTCACAGACGCTCTCAGCGTGTCCTGCAAGGCTTTAGGTATGGCGGCAGATGTATACTGGGCAAACGACAGAACGAAGTACACAGCCGCACAACAAACGAGAACGGCACATCAGCCACCTGTTGGCGAAATATCAGTAAGCGAACTCGATAACATGGCGCAGAAACCCAAAGAATACAAATGCGCAGTGTGTGGAAAGCCGTTTGAAGCCTTTACCGACAAGAGCGGCAAGACATGGAATGCCGGACAGGTTTACCACATGGCGGAAAGAGCGAATACAGACGGCATAGCGAGATGCAGAAACTGTTCGACAGCCGCAGGAACAAAGAAAAATGCCTAAGCGCGGAAGCGGAAAACTGTACGAGCTGAACGGGGAACGGCATACGCTGACGGAGTGGTGCAAGCTCTACGGCGTACCCGTGCAGAGGACGCAGGGGAGAATCAGCCGCGGCAACTATTCTCTCTACGAAGCACTCACAACGCCACAGGGGAACCCAATTCAATCACGCAGACGAAAGGAGGCACAGACACATGAAAAAGGTAACGGAGATAATCGACGAGAGACAGCTTGTAGATGAGCTGCACAGTAACTGGAAAACACGCGGCTACACCGACGGCGGAATGTCGTGTGCTT
>OIYG01000949.1_pt1 | contig 24459 bp, 27 predicted proteins | sample 1587861 | NCBI WGS metagenome assembly OIYG01 (sample SAMN03283272) | human gut metagenome | biome: human-associated habitat; material: feces | host: Homo sapiens | place: Peru | collected 2012 | reverse complement strand
CACTTTTTTTATGTCAAATTTCGTATTTAATTTTTACACTTGCCTACCTTGTTTATTTACTTTAAAAATGATACTATGTTTTTTGTTAGTAAACAAGTGTTCGCAAAGAAAGGACAGTTATGGTTATAGGAATTTTAGGATATGGAGTAGTTGGAAGAGGTGTCTATAAGATAGCTTCTAAGAATAATATTAAGGTTAAAAGGATACTTGAAAGAAATATTAGTGATCCTATTTTGCAGACTAATAGTATCGAAGATATAGTTGATGACCCTGAAATAGATACAGTAGTCGAATGCTTGGGCGGTGATGATATACCTTTCAAATATTGTGCCAAGGCTTTAAGAAGCGGTAAGAATGTTGTCACATCTAATAAGAAGATGTTGGTTAAGTATTTAAAAGAAATTAACGATTTAGCTATCGAAAATAATGTTTCATTATTATATTCAAGTGCCTGTGGTGGTGGCATTCCAGTATTACATGAGATTAATAGAATTGCCAATATTGATATGATTATTAGTGTAGCTGGTATTATGAATGGTACTAGTAATTATATTCTTGATCAGATGTATACCAATAATTTGGATTTTGACATAGCTTTGAAACAAGCACAGGACTTAGGCTATGCTGAAAAAGATCCAAGTGATGATATCGATGGAATTGATAGTGCTAATAAGCTTGTATTAGCTTCATTATTATCTTTTGATAAGGCATATAAATTAGAAGACTTATTTATTAAGGGTATTCGTCATATCAAAAAGATTGATATGGAATATTTTAAGAATAATGGCTATAGATGCATCTTGTTAGCTAAGAATGTTAATAATTGTTTAACGGTTATGCCTTCTTTAGTTAAGTCTGGCCCTTTAAGTAGTATAACTTTGAATAATAATTGTTTCATGGTTGCGGGTGAAGACTTGGGTAATATTTATCTAATAGGACAGGGGGCTGGGGAACTTCCTACTGCTAGTAATGTTGTTAGGGATCTAAAGGATATAGATAATTCATTTAATAGAAGAATCAATAAGTTTGAACTACCTGATTATGACGATGTTAAGGGCGATTATTATATTAGAGGCGTTGGTTTAGTTAAAGATAAAAGTATTAATGAATTGAAGAAAATGATAAAAGATGATGATTTTGTTTGTGAGGTGTTAGATGATTAAAGTATGCAAATTCGGTGGTAGCTCATTAGCTAATGCCACACAATATAAAAAGATTAAATCAATTGTAGAAAGTGATGATACAAGAAAAGTAATTGTCGCTTCAGCATGTGGGAAGGCTGATAAAAATGATCATAAGGTTACTGATTTGTTATATTTGTGTTTAGCTCATAAGAAATATGGAATGTCTTATGATGATATTTTAGAGAAGATTTATCTTAAGCATAAGGCGATTATTGATGAACTAAATATTTCTTTTGACTTGGATAGCGAAATAGAAAAGATAAGAGGCTTGTTAGAAGCTAATAAGAATAATGATGAAGTAGTAGCAAGCGGTGAGTTTCTATCTAGTAGGTTATTAGCTTTATATTTAAATGCTGAGTTTGTTGATGCACGTGATGTGATAAGCTTTAAATATGATGGCAGTATTGATATTGAAGATACTTATAAGAGGTTTATGCCACATTTAAATACTAATAAAAAGATTGTAGTGCCAGGGTTTTATGGTAGCTTACCAAATGGTGTATTAAGGTTAATGAGCAGGGGTGGCAGTGATATTACTGGTGCTTTATTAGCTAATATATGTGATGCGAAGATGTATGAAAATTGGACTGATGTCAGTGGTATTTATGTATGTGATCCTCGTATTATTAATAGTCCTAAACAAATCAATATCATTACTTATAGTGAGTTAAGGGAAATGTCATATATGGGAGCTAGTGTCTTGCATGATGAGTCTATTTATCCTGTTAAGATTAAAAATATTCCTATTAATATTAAAAATACTAATAAGCCATTTGATCCAGGTACCATTATTGTAAGTAATGTAACTGATCAAGATAAGGTCTTACCTATTACAGGAATTACAGGAAGAAAAGATTTTATGGTTATGAATATCGTTAAGTCTAATTCTAGTTCCGAGATTGGTTTTTTAAAGAAGGCTTTAGATATTTTTGAACATTATAAGATTCCGGTGGTTATGGTTACTACTGGCATTGATTCTTTTTCTATCATTGTAGATAAAGAGGATATTAAGCATAATGCCTATGAATTATCTAATGAGATTAAGAATACCTTAAACTGTGAAGAAGTATCAATTTATGATAATTTATCACTTGTTTGTGTTGTAGGTAGGGGGATGAAAGAGCGCAAGGGCATTTCTGGTGAAATATTCTCGTTATTAGGTGAAAATGGAATTAATATTAGGACTATTTCTCAGGGTGCTGATGAAATTTCCATCTTAGTTGGTGTTGATGATGAAAACTATCAAAAGACAATAGAAGTTATATATAAGAGGTTTATTAAATGAAAATAGGAATTTTAGGAGCTACAGGTGCTGTTGGTAGACAAATGCTAGATTGTCTAATTGAACAAGAGATTCCAGTGGATGATTTAGTATTGTTGGCAAGCGAGAAAAGTGCTGGGCAAATCATTAGATTCAAGGATAAGGATTATGAAGTAAAGGAAGTAAATCACGATTCTTTTAAGGGCTTGAATGTAGTGCTAGGTGCTAGTAGTAATGAAGTAGCTAAACAATACAAAGATGATATTGTAAAAGCAGGTGCTGTCTTTATTGATAATTCAAGTGCATTTAGAATGGATGATGATGTTCCTTTGATTGTTCCTGAGATTAATGGTAGTGATGTTAAGAAGCATAAAGGGGTTATTTCTAATCCTAATTGTTCTACTATTATTACTTTGATGGCAATTAATGCGATTAATAAATTGTCTAAGGTTAAGGTAATGATAGCTTCTACTTATCAGGCTGTTTCCGGTGCTGGTAAGGGTGGTATTGATGAACTGAATAACGAGATTAACGATATTGAATATAAGCCTTCTGTTTTTCCATATACTATAGCTTATAACTGTATTCCTTGTATTGGTTCTTTAAAGGATAATCTTTATACAAGTGAAGAGATGAAGATGGAAAATGAGGGTAAGAAGATTCTTCATAATGATGATTTGAGGGTTACTTGTACTTGTGTTAGAGTTCCAGTGCTTAGAAGTCATTGTATAAGTGTTTCTTTAAAGTGTGGAAGACCGTTGAGTGTAACGGAAGTTAGAGAAGCTTTAAGTAAAGAAGCAGGACTTATCTTATATGATGATGTCTTAGATAATAAGTACCCAATGCCACTTGTTACAAGTAATCAAGATAAGGTATATGTTGGTAGAATAAGAGAAGATAGGGTACTTGAAGGTGGTATTTCTTTATTCTGTTCAGGAGATCAAATTAGAAAGGGTGCTGCGTCTAATGCAGTGCAAATAATCAAGTGTCTCTATGAAGATTAAATTGATGAATTTAGATGATAATAAGCAATTAATCGATTTATTGACTAAGCTAAATATTGAAATTGAATTTTTACCTACATATAAAGAGTTGGGTATGATGGTATTATGTGATTTTAATGAAAGTGATGTAGATTTTATACTTAAGACGCTTAGAATGACTAGTATTAGTATTCCTTTAAAGGCGATTGAAACTGAAATCAACAAAAATTGGTCACCATCTTTTATGTATGATCAATTGTTAGAAGAATATTTGTATTATTTGAAGAAGTCTAGTGGTACATCTAGGTTATAGAATTCATAAAGGTGATCGATATCTATTTCGATGGCCTTTTTTTCATTTCCATTAATTAAGGCATTCGCAATTTCAATGTGTTGTTTAATATGTTCCACGTCTTCCACATCTGGTAAATTATTATGTAGTAATAAGAACTGAATCTTTAAAGATAAGTCATTTTGCATGGAAAGAAGTAATTCATTCTTTGAAAGTTCGCATAGATATTCATGAAATCTAGTATCTAATTTTCTTCTCTTTAGCCCATCATTATTTTCATAAGCTAAATAACAATTTTCAGCTATTTCCTTTAGTCTAAGAAAATCGTTTTTAGTACTATAAATAACAGCTAACTTGATAGCTAAGATGTCAAGCGACAACCTAATGACACCTATATCATTAATTTCTTTCTTAGAAAAAGAAGCTATTTCAGCATAACGATTAGGATAAATCTTAAGTAGTCCTTGACTTTCAAGCTTACGCATGGCTTCTCTTATTGGCGTACGTGATGTTTGAAAGTTTAAAGCAAGACTGTTTTCAGTTATCTTATCATTAGGATTTAGTTCCCCATTAAATATTTGATCTAATAAGTGTTGATATATTTCTTCACTAAGGGCTTTTTTATTTTCCATGGAATTTATTGTATCAAATAATATGTCATAGATATATATTCTAACGTTATTTAATGTATATACAAAAATTTGTATAATATGATAAGAGGTGGATTAAAATGGAAGAAATTAAACTTGATTTAGCGATTAAAATTGGCTGCGGTAGATATCGTCAAGAGGCTAATTTGATGGAAAAAGCTGGTGAAGAAATTAAAAGATTCTCCAACAATGTTTTGATTGTAGCAGGTAAAAGAGCCTTTGATGCGGTTAAAGATAAATTGCTACCTTCTTTGGATAAAGAAGAAATTAGATATGAAATAGTTATTCATACAGGTGCCTGTTGTTATGAGGCAGCTAAAGAATATAGTGATCTAATGATTGAAAAAGGCTTGGATGAGGTAGTTGGCGTTGGTGGTGGTAAGATCATGGACTTATCTAAGGCAATCGCTGAATATGGCCATTTTGGCACTATCAATATTCCAACTAGTGCTTCAACTTGTGCTCCTTATACTTGTGTGAGCGTCATGTATACAAAAGAGGGTGGTAAGAAGGATTGTTGGCGTTATGAGCATGAGCTTGATGCCTTGCTTATTGATAATGATGTGATTGAGACTTGTCCTTCTAGATATAATGCGGCTGGTATTTTGGATGCCATGGCTAAAAAGATCGAGATTCAACATGGTCAAAAAGAGATGTTTCTTAAGAATAATGAAATTAAGCGTTTTGCGGCATATAAGATGGCTGAATATTCTTATGAGATGTTGAAGGAAAATGGAAGGGCTGCTTTTATTGAACATGATAAGAAGGCTATTAATGATGTTACTTATATTGCGGTTGCCTATACTGGTGCTATCGCGAATATGACTCAAAGTTTTGGTCAATCAGCTATCGCTCATAGTTTTTATGACTGTGTACGTACTTTATTTACTAAGGAAGCTATTGATTACTTACATGGCGAGATTGTAGCTGTTGGCATGATTCCTCAATTATATTTCAATGAAGACTACAAGGAGATTGATAATTTAATTGAATATATGAAGTCATTTAATATGCCAACAACTTTAAAGGAAATTGGTATTGAACCAAGTAAAGAGAATGTTGATAAGATTAAACAATACTTATTAGATTCACCTTATATCGAAGATAGAGAAGATAATGTGACTAAATTGGATGAGGCATTAAAGACAATTTTGAATTAATTTTTGCGATATAATTCTACAGTATTAATTTTTTAGGGGGATTTTATGAAAACAAAAAGATTAGTATTGATATCGCTATTTGCAGCCCTGATGGCTGTTGTCTCACCTTTTTCGATTAAGATAGGTCCTATTCCGTTATCTTTTGCGACTTTGATGGTAATGTTGACATCATTTGTCCTAGGTAATAAGGATGGGGTGATTGTAGTTTTTGTATATATCTTATTAGCTTTATTTGGTATTCCGGTATTAAGTGGTTTTAGATCAGGGGCTGCTGCCTTATTTGGAATGACTGGTGGCTATATCTTTGGCTACTTGCCACTTGCATATTTATCTAGTTATTTTGGTTATGATAACTGGAAAGAAAAGATGCTTGGCATGTTGATTGGTACTGTTGTCTTATATACTTTTGGTACAATTTGGTTTATGGTTTATACTCATACTGCCTTATGGCCTTCATTAATAGCGTGTGTATTACCATTTTTACCAGGTGACTTTATTAAGATGATTGTGGTAGTCTTGACTGAAGAAAGAATTAGAAAAGTTTTGAAAAAATAAGTGAAGGAACTACTTCTATAATGGGGTAGTTTTTTCTTTTTGTGCGTTGTTAAGCGCTTTCATTTTTTAGTATAAAATAGCAAAATTGATAAGTGTTTTATTTGTGAAAATATTAATCTTTGGATTATAATAAACCGTGAAATTGTTTTCTATATTGAAGACAAGGGGAGGAAATTTTGATGAAGAATATTGATTTAGGAGTTTATGGAATTTCAGATGTTAAGGAAGTGGTTTACAATCCTTCATATGAATTCTTGTATGCTGAAGAAACTAAGCCTGAATTAGAAGGTTATGAAAAGGGCAAGGAAACAAATCTTGGTGCTGTTAATGTAATGACTGGCATTTATACAGGTAGGTCTCCTAAGGATAAATATATTGTCATGGATGAAAATTCTAAGGATACTGTATGGTGGACTAGTAAGGATTATCCAAATGATAACCACCCTATGAGCGAAGAAACTTGGAATACAGTTAAGGAAATCGCTAAGAAGGAATTAAGTGGCAAGCGTTTATTTGTCGTTGATGCGTTCTGTGGTGCTAATACAGATACAAGAATGGCTGTTAGATTCATTGTTGAAGTAGCTTGGCAAGCACATTTCGTTAAGAATATGTTTATTGAACCTAGTGTAGAAGAATTAGAAAACTTTGAACCTGATTTCGTTGTTTATAATGCTTCTAAGGCTAGCGTTGAAAATTATGAAGAATTAGGTTTACATTCTAAGACTTGCGTAGCTTTCAATATCACAAGTAAGGAACAAGTAATCATCAATACTTGGTATGGTGGTGAAATGAAGAAGGGTATGTTCTCTATGATGAACTATTTCTTGCCTCTAAAGGGTATTGCAAGTATGCACTGTTCAGCTAATACAGATATGAACAAGGAAAATACTGCAATCTTCTTTGGCTTATCTGGCACTGGTAAGACTACATTGTCTACAGATCCTAAGCGTTTATTGATCGGTGATGATGAACATGGTTGGGATGATAATGGCGTATTCAACCTTGAAGGTGGTTGTTATGCTAAGGTTATCAACCTTGATAAAGAGTCTGAACCAGATATTTATAATGCGATTAGAAGAGATGCATTACTTGAAAATGTTACTGTAAGTGATAATGGTGAAATTGATTTTGCTGATAAGAGTGTAACAGAGAATACTCGTGTATCTTATCCAATTGATCATATTAATAATATCGTTACTCCAGTTTCTAGTGCTCCTGCTGCTAAGAGTGTTATTTTCTTGAGTGCTGATGCCTTTGGTGTATTACCTCCAGTTTCAATTCTTACTCCAGAACAAACTAAGTATTATTTCTTAAGTGGTTTTACTGCTAAGTTGGCTGGTACTGAAAGAGGTATTACTGAGCCTACTCCAACTTTCTCAGCTTGTTTTGGTCAAGCGTTCCTTGAGTTACATCCTACAAAGTATGCAACTGAGTTAGTTAAGAAGATGGAAAAATCTAATGCGAAGGCATATTTAGTTAATACTGGTTGGAATGGTACTGGTAAGCGTATTTCTATTAAGGATACTCGTGGTATTATCGATGCTATCTTGAATCATGATATTGATAATGCACCTACGAAGAAGATTCCTTACTTTGATTTTGAAGTTCCAACTGAATTAAAGGGTGTTGATACTCATATCTTAGATCCTCGTGATACTTATGAAAATCCTGAAATGTGGGATGAAAAAGCTAAGGATTTAGCTAATAGATTCATCAACAATTTCAAGAAGTATGAAACAAATGATGATGGTAAGGCTTTAGTTGAGGCTGGTCCTAAGCTATAAGGTGTAAATATGGTAAGAATTGTTGAAACATCTGTTCGTGATGGTCATCAATCTTTATTTGCGACAAGAATGACTACTGAAGAGGTAGTTGAATTATGCAAGATTTATGATAAAGTTGGCTATCATGCGATTGAAGTTTGGGGTGGTGCTACTTTTGACTCTTGTATGCGTTTCTTGAATGAGGATCCATGGGAGAGACTTAGAGCAGTTAGAAAAGTATGCAAGAATACTAAGCTTCAAATGTTATTTAGAGGTCAAAACATTCTAGGCTATCGTCATTATTCTGATGATGTTGTTGATATGTTTTGTAAGAAGTCTATTGAAAATGGTATCGATATCATTAGAGTATTTGATGCCTTGAATGATTTAAGAAACTTGTCTACTGCCGTTACTTCTACTAAGAAGTACGGTGGTGAGTGTCAAATCGCCTTGTCTTATACAACAAGTCCTGTGCATACAGTTGAATATTATGTAGATTTGGCTAAGAAAGTTGAGAAGCTTGGTGCTGATTCTATTTGTATTAAGGATATGGCTGGTGTTTTAACTCCTAGTGATGCGACTGAATTGATTACTGCATTAAAGAAGGAAGTTAAGATTCCTCTTGAGTTACATTCACACTGTACAGCTGGTATTTGTGAGATGACTTATATGGCAGCTATCAAGGCTGGTGTTGATATTGTGGATACATCATTGTCACCACTTTCAAACGGTACTGCGCAACCTTCTACTCAGGCTTTGTGTTATGCGCTTAAGGGAACTGAATATGATCCAAAGCTTAATATGGATGAGCTTCATAAGGCTGAACCTATCATGACTAATATCGTTAATAAGTATGTCAAGAATGGTCTATTGAATCCAAAGTCTTTCCAAGTTAATCCTAATATTTTAACTTATCAAGTACCTGGTGGTATGTTGTCTAATATGATTAAGCAATTAACAGATCAGGGCGCAATGGATCGTTATGAGGAAGTGTTAAGGGAGATTCCTAAGGTTCGTAAGGACTTGGGTTATCCACCTCTTGTTACTCCAATGTCACAAATGGTTGGTACACAGTCTGTTCTTAATGTCTTAAATGGCGAAAGATATAAGATGTGTGTTAAGGAAGTTAAAGATTATTTATTAGGTAAGTATGGTCAAAGTCCTGCTACTGTTGATCCTGATGTTAAGAAGAAGATTATTGGTGATCAAGAGCCTATAACTTGTCGTCCTGCTGACTTATTGAAGCCTGAGTTTGAAGAACTTAAGGAAAAGTATAAGGATATCGCAAAGAGTGACGAGGATGTATTGTCTTTAGCGTTGTTTGAGAATGTCGCAACTGAATTTTTGAAGAATAAGTATAACGAAAATGAAGTTGAAGAGTTCGAGTTATATATCTAAGGTGGTAATTAAATGATTAGTGGATTTTCTAGATATGATTTTTTAACCGGTGGTATTGTTGCGGTTGTTTCCATCTTAATGGTTTTCTTGATTTTAGTTCTTATTATCTTTTTAACAGAACTTGTAGCTAAGGCTATGGGTAATGATGAAAAGGAAGAAGAGACAGTGGTAGAAGCACCTGTTACTCCAGCAGTTAGTCATTTGGATTTAAATGATGAGGATGCTACTGTGGCAGCGCTTGTTGCTAGTATCGATTATCGTAATAAGACTAAGAAGAACATTCGTGTAGTAAGTATTAGAGAGGTTAAGTAAATGAAGACATATAAAGTTAAGGTTAATGGTAAGGTATATGAAGTTGAACTAGAGGAAGTTAGCGAATCTAGTGAGAAGATTGAGGCTCCAAAGCAAGAAACAGCCAGTGCTCCAGTAAGTGAAGGTGCTAATGTTGTTAAGGCTCCTATTGCTGGTAAAGTTTTGGATGTTAAGGTTAATGTTGGTGATGTTGTTAAAAAAGGACAAACAGTTGCCATTATTGAGGCTATGAAGCTTGAGAATGAGATTCAATCAGGTTTTGATGGTAAGGTTGTTGAAATTAAAGCAGCTAAGGGCAGTCAAGTTAAAAACGGTGATGCTTTAATCGTATTAGGCTAAGCTTATGAATATAGGTTTATTCTTAAAAGAATTCTTAGGTTCAACTGGTATTGTTAGTTTCTTTACTGGCAATGGTTGGATGAATCTAATTATGATTTGTATTGGTTTGATTTTCCTTTATTTAGCTATTAAGAAGGGCTTTGAACCATACTTATTGATTCCAATTTCATTTGGTATTATCCTTGTTAACTTATTACCAGAAATTTATATTACTTATAATGAAGCTGGTGAGATTGTTAAAAGAGGATTACTTGGTTACTTACATTTAGGTGTTGAGTGCGAACTATATCCATGTTTAATTTTCTTGGGTATTGGTGCTACTACAGACTTTGGACCACTTATTGCGAATAAGAAGACAATGTTACTTGGTGCTGCTGCTCAAATTGGTATCTTCGTAGCTTTCTTTGGTGCTTTGTTCTTAGGATTTAATTTCTATGAAGCTGCTTCAATCGGCATTATCGGTGGTGCTGATGGGCCTACTGCAATTTTAACTTCTAATAGATTATTGACAATTTCAGGTTCTACTCAGTATTTAGCTCCTATTGCGTTGGCTGCTTATTCTTATATGGCACTAGTTCCAATTATCTTCCCTCCTATTATTAAGTTATTGACTACTAAGGAAGAAAGATTAATTAAGATGGAACAATTAAGAAGTGTTTCTAAGAAGGAAAAGATTTTATTCCCTATTGTGATTACTTTGATTGTTTCTTTGATTGTACCTAGTGCTACACCGCTAATTGGTTGTTTGATGCTTGGTAACTTAATTAAGGAATGCGGTGTGGTACCTAATTTAACTAATACTGTATCAAATGCATTACTATATATTTGTACAATCTTATTAGGTTTATCTGTTGGTGCTACAGCTCAGGGTACTAGTTTCTTAACTCTACAAACATTATCTATTTTTGCCCTTGGTATCTTTGCGTTTGTTGTCGCATGTATGTTTGGCATCTTAGGCGGTAAGATAATGTGTAAGTTATCTCATGGTAAGATCAATCCAATGATTGGTGCTGCTGGTGTTAGTGCGGTTCCTATGGCTGCAAGAGTTGTTCAAAAAGAGGGTCAAAAGGAAGATCCTAGTAACTTCTTGTTGATGCATGCAATGGGACCAAATGTTGCAGGTGTTATCGGTAGTGCTATTGCTGCTGGTATCTTGTTAACAATTTTTGGTTAATTAATATGAAGACGATCCATTTTGAGACTATTGATTCTACAAATACTTATTTAAAAGGAAATTATGAGAAATTAGATAATTTTACTTTTGTGAGTGCTGATTTTCAAAGTGCTGGAAGGGGTCGTAATAATCGTAATTGGAAAAGCGAAAAGGGTGAAAACTTGCTCTTTTCGCTTTTAATTAAAGATAAGGCACTAATTGATAAGTTTTCGAGTTTATCAGTGATTAGTGCTTTTTCTATAATTAAGGCTTTAAACTTAAAACATTTAAGTATCAAGTGGCCTAATGATATATATTATAAGGATAGTAAGTTGTGTGGTATCCTTTTGGAGGCTGTCACAATAAATGAAATAGAATGTCTTATTATTGGTATAGGTCTTAATGTTAATCAAAGAGAATTTGTGGGTGAATATAAGAGAACTCCTACTTCTTTGTATCAGATAACTAATCAAACTCAAGATATGAGATTATTAAAGGACAAAATATTTAATCAAATATATACTGATTTCATGAAAGTTAAAGAAGGTTATGACTTCTATAATGATATTAAAGAATATGATTATTTAAAGGATAGAAAAGTCTATGCTGAGATTAATAATGAGGTTCAACAAATAAAGGTAGTTGGTATAGATACTGATTATTCTTTGAAAGTATTAAAAGATAATAAAATATATAATCTTTCAAGTGGGGAAATCACTTTTCATTTGTAAAAAAATTGCAAACTTTTTATTGACAAGAAAAAGTTAGAAGAATAATATAGAAATGTATTAAGGCCAGCTAAGGGTTGATTTAGCAATTAATTATTTAAACAATACGGGTTATAGGGAAGAAAGGATTCTATGAAAAAGTTTATTTCTGTGTTGTTATCTTTGTTGATGGTGTTTTCATTGTGCTTAAGTGTAAGTGCGGATGATGGAAAGGTTGCTAAAATAGGTGATACTGAATATTCAACTTTACAAGAAGCGATTGATGCAGGAGAAGGAAAGACTGTAGTACTAATTTCTGATGTTGATATTTCTAATGGAGGAGTAAGAGTTAATACCAATACTACCCTTGATTTGAATGGACATTTAATTAAAGTTGCTAATATCAGCAATGGAAACATAGCTGTTAATAATAATTTAACTTTAATAGATTCATCGGATGTGAAATGCGATGGAACAGGAACAGGTAAGATTTATACAGAGACTGCATACAAAGAAGGTGAATCTGATAAGGTTATAATTAGTGTTAACAATGGCGCAACATTTACCATGAAAAGTGGCTTGATAGATACAGCTTCTTTTACTGATAATAATAAAGATGAAGGACAATTTGCGATTGGTTTTCCAGACACATACATAGAAGAAGCCACTGTTATTATTGATGGCGGTCATGTTAAAGCCGGTTGGTATGCGGTTTCTGGAAATGGAAACAATGGTGAAAAAGGTGCCGATCAAAATATTATTGTTAATGGTGGCATCTTGGAATCGACTTCGGATTTTGCAATATACCATCCTCATAAAGGAACAACGACTATAAATGGCGGTGTTGTGTATGGCGCTTCCGGTGGTGTTGCGATTAATAGAGGCAATCTTGTTGTTAATGGCGGTACTATTACTTCAAAAGGAGTAGGTTCTACCGGAACTTGGGGTGATGGTACTGGTGGTTTAGCTAATGCAGCAGTCAATATCAATGCTCTCTATGGGGCTACTGATGTAAAACTTAATGAAGGTAAATTCATTGCAGAAGGTAATGCAATCAGCTTAATTAAGAATTCAGAATATCCAAGTAGCCTAACAATTACTGGTGGAACTTATAGTTCTAACATTTCAGAATATTTATCTGATGATTTAGTACAAAATACTGCTGGAACCGTTGTTGAAAAGCCATATATTGCATCGAATAATGGCAAAAAATTTAATTCTTTAGCTGATGCAATTAATGTAGCAAACAATGGCGATACTATATCTTTAAAATCAAGTACTACTGAAGATATTGTTATTCCAAATGGTAAGACTATAACAATCGATATTGCTGAAGGAGTTACTTTAACAAATAATAATGATCATACAATTATTAATAATGGTGATTTAACTATTACAGGTAAGGGTACTATTGATAATGTTACTCACGGAAAAGGTGATATTGTTAATAATTATGGTGCAACACTTGTATTAATGGGTGAAATAACACTAACAAGATCTAAAGAAGCTGGAAGTAGTACTACAAGCAGTGGCGGTAATAGCTGGTATAACATTTCCAACCAAGGTACTATGGATATTTATGATGATGTTTCTGTTATATCTACTGGTTCTTTCTCTAGCCTTATTAGAAATGGCGAGGGAAAAGAAAATGAGAAAGCTATTTTAAGAATCCATAATGGTAAGTTCTCTGGTGGTATCAATACTATTAAGAATGGTGATTTTGGTAAATTATATATAGAAGATGGCGAATTCTTAAATTCTACTCAAGCTACACTATTGAATTGGAATTATGCAGAGATAAATGGTGGCACATTTAAGCCTACAAATAATGCAACTGATGCGGTTATAACTGGTCTTTGGAAAGACACAAACTATAATACCGAAGGCAAGACTATAATTACTGGTGGTAATTTCTATGGTGTTATTAGTTTATATGATGAAACATTGTATCCAGGCAAGGCTTTAAATGGCGATACAACAATTTCAGGTGGTACTTTCTCTAGTGATGTTTCTAAGTATTTAATAAGTGGCTATAACGTAGCTAAGATTAATGAAGCTTATAAAGTTGTTAAGGATGGAGAAAAGATTGATGTTACATCTCCTACTCCTACTGTTGATGAGACAACATATGATGAAGTTAAGAAGGTTAAAAGTGATTCTAATGGCATATTGTTAGAAACTGATTTAGTTAATGCATTACAAAGTAATGAGAAAGATATGCTTAATAAGCAAACTCCAAATAATGTTAAATTAGAGACTGTTGTTCCTTTGGATATTAATTTGTATAGTGTTGATGAAAATGGTGCAACAACAAAGATTACAAGTTTAAATAGTCCAATCACAATTAACATGTATCTTCCTGATGATATCGTTGATTCAATTAAGAATAAAACTATCAAGGTTGCAAGATACCATGGTGGTGTATTAAGTATGTTGGATGCTAGTTTAAATGGAAATATTTTGACATTCAAGACTGATAAGTTCTCTACTTATGCAATTGTTGCTTATGGTGCAGTTACTCCAACGTCAAATGTTGCTGATAAAAAGGCTGGGCCTAAGGATCTAAATAGTGATGGTATTATCACTTGTGATGAGGAAATGGGTTCTAAGAACTGGATTTGGTCTGAGTCTAAGGGTGCTTGTGTATATAAAGTAAGTAATACTTCAGTAAAATAAAATGAATTATTGCGTTTGCGCATGATTGAAAGAGCTGCTTCTATTAGAAGTGGCTTTCTTTTAACTAAGAAGTAGTTGACTTAAGATATAATGTTTTAAAAGAAGAGGAATTCTCATGAAAATAACCGAATTAAGAAAGATGTTGGAGTCTACAGATGTTGCTACGTTAAAGAAAACAGTTGTAGAGGTTTATAAGTTGCTTCCTGCTAATAAGAAATTAGATGCTGATGATGTGATTGCTAGTGTTTTAAGTGGAGATGGTAAGAAGGTTATAAAGGTAGAAGAAAAGGTTGATTATAGAAAGTTGTTTAATGAAGTTAATCGCTTTTTAGAAAATGCATATAATCAATGTTATTATGTTCCAAATAGAGTCGTTCAAAAGAAAGATAGACCCAAATGGCGTTTCTTGGTTAAAAGGTATGTAAAGGATCTAGAAAAAGTTCCTACTGATAGTGATTTTTATAATGAATCAGTTGAACTATTGATTAAACTTTATGAAATGATGTGCTATGCATGTAGATATTATTTGTTTTCTTCAACTGATTCTTTTCAATCAGTTGGTATATCACAAAGCAGTTTCTATGATTTGATTGTTGAAAAGACATTCGCCAAGGTTTTTGTTACGGAAGATGATATCACTACTTTAATTATTTGTGCTACAACTGGTGGACTTAGTACTTGGTCTTTACATATAAATCAAGTAAGTATCTTATTGTCTTATTTAAATACTGAAAAATATCTTCGTATGGCTATAGATAAAGCTAAGGAATTTGTTGAAACAAACGGTGATAAATTAAGAAAACTGGATAGATATTCGAATACTAGTTATTATTTGGAAGATGCTATTAATCAATTATGTAATCTTATTCTAATGGCTGAAATTAAGCTTGATGAATTTGATGATGGAGTTAAGTATTATTTGAATAATGTTAAAGAAAATGATAATGAAATAATTCTATATTGTGCTCTAGATACTATTAAGTTTTTTACAGATGATGATGATTTATGGGTAAGGTGTTATGAATATGGAATCAAATATAAGAAAATTAAACCAAGAGATGAGCTAAAAGAAGCTTATGAAGAGATTTTAAATAAGAAAAAATAATTAGTAAATCAATAGGAATTATGTTAATATATTTGTGTTGTCTCCCTTTATAGGGTCTCAACCGCACAGAGAAGGTTTTAAGCATAGTCACCTTAATGGCGAGTCTAAATTCAAAGAAAGGAGATTTTATGTACGCAATTATTGAAACTGGCGGTAAGCAACTTAAAGTAGAAGAAGGATCTGTAATTTATGTCGAAAAGTTAGATGTAAATGAAGGTGAAGAATATACTTTCGATAAGGTTGTTGCGCTAAACAATGGCAGTTTAACTCTTGGTGCACCTTATGTTGATGGTGCTAAGGTTACTTGCAAAGTTGAAAAACAAGGCAAGGGTAAGAAGATTGTTATCTTCAAGTACAAGTCTAAGAAGGGTTCTACTCGTCGTAAACAAGGTCATCGTCAACCATATACTAAGTTAACTGTTACTAGCATCGCTTAATGATTTTAGTAAAATATAGCTTAGAGAATGGCTATTACACACATTTGGTTGTTACAGGTCATGCAGAATATGCTGAATATGGTAATGATCTAATATGTGCTAGTGTCTCAAGCATAATGTTTGGACTTATGAATTGTCTTGATGAATATCAGGATGTTACAATTAATGTAGGTGAAAACAAGATTGAGATAAAAAATGAATGTAAGCTTGATGAGGTAAATAATTTTATGAAGCTTACACTAATTCAACTTAAGACTATTGAAGAGTCCTATGGTGAATTTATTAAAGTAGAAAGGAAATGAGTATGAAATATATTTTAGATATTCAATTCTTCGCTTCTAAGAAGGGTGTTAGTTCTACTAAAAACGGACGTGACTCTCATTCTAAGAGACTAGGTGCGAAGGTTGCCGATGGTCAATTTGCTACTGCTGGATCTATTATCTACCGTCAAAGAGGTACTAAGATTCATCCTGGTACAAATGTTAAAAAGGGCGGCGATGATACATTATTCTGCACTTGCGACGGTATTGTTAAATATGAACGTTTAGGCAAGGATAAGAAGAAAGTATCTTGCTATCCTGCTTGCTAAGATCATTTAAAGGCCTTCCATAGGCCTTTTATTTTATTTAAGAGAATTATGCAATTTATTGATAAAGTAAAAATTAAATTAAAAGCTGGAAATGGTGGCAATGGTCTTGTCTCTTTTAAACGTGAGAAATACAATCCTTTTGGTGGTCCAAATGGTGGTGATGGTGGTGATGGCGCTTCTATCGTATTTGAAGTTGATACTAATAAGTCAACACTATTAGATTTACGTTTCTCAAAGATGATTAAGGGTGACAATGGTGCTGATGGTAAGCCAAATAATATGTTTGGTGAATCTAAGAAGGATGTTATTGTTAAGGTTCCTTTGGGCACTATTGTTAAGGATTTAAAAGACAATACAATCATTGCTGACTTAAACACTATTGATTCAAGAGCTGTAATTTGCCAAGGTGGTAAGGGTGGTAAGGGTAACCGTCACTTTGCGACTTCTAGAAATTCTGTTCCTGAAAAGGCACAACTTGGTGAATCTGGTGAAGAAAAGGAAGTAGAAGTAGAACTTAAACTATTAGCTGATGTAGGCTTAGTGGGTTTCCCAAGTGTTGGCAAATCAACTCTATTATCAGTTGTATCTAAGGCTAGACCTGAAATAGCTGACTATCCATTCACAACACTTGTACCGCAACTTGGTATGGTTAAAGTTGGCGATGGATCGTTTGTTATGGCGGACTTACCAGGATTAATTGAAGGAGCTTCACAAGGTAAGGGTCTAGGTCATGAGTTCTTGAAACATATTGAAAGATGTCGTGTAATCTTACATGTCATTGATATGTCTGGTGAATATAGAGATCCTCTAAGCGATTATGAAATCATTAATCATGAACTAGAGAGTTATCCAGGTAACTTAAGTTCTAGACCTCAGATTGTTATCGCTAATAAGATGGATGGTGATATGGCAAAGGAAAATCTAAAGCGTTTTAAGGAAAAGTATCCTGATGTAGAGATTTTTGAGACTATCACAATCATCAATGAGGGTTTAACTCCTGTATTATATAAAGTTAAGGATATGTTAAAGGAACTACCTCAATTTGCCTTATATGATGAAAAGAAGGCAGAAGAGAAGGTTGTATATACCTTTACACCTGAAGAAGAATTTAAAGTATTTAATGAAGGTAATGGTATCTTTAGAATCGAAGGCGAAAAGATTGAAAGATTGTTTGAAAGAACTAATCTTAAGGATACGGATTCAGCATTACGCTTTGCCCGTGCGATGAGCAAGATGAAAGTTGATGAAGCTTTAAGAGAAAAGGGCTGTAAAAATGGTGATCAAGTCTTCATTAATGATACAAGCTTTGAATTCGTTGATGGTGATGACGAAGATGAATTTGAATAAGAATCCGTAAGGATTCTTTTTTCATGGTACAATAGTTGCGGTTATGATTGGTTTTTTAAGAGGAAAAGTTCATCTTTTTGGAAATGATTATGTTCTTTTGGATGTAAATAATGTTGGTTACCGCATTAATTTTTATCATCCAGAGAAATTAAAAATAGGTGAAGAGGTATTAATCTACACTTATGAAAATATCAGGGAAGATGAACAATCATTATTTGGTTTCTTATCATATGCAGAATATGAACTTTTTGTTAAGCTTATTTCAGTTAAGGGATTAGGTCCTAAGATTGCCTCTGGTATCTTAGCTAAATCTCGTGTTGATGATATTATTAGAGCTATTGAAAATTCCGATGTTAATTATATGAAATCAATGCCTGGTGTTGGTGCTAAGACTGCTAGTCAAATTATTCTTGATTTAAAGGGAAAACTAGTGGCAAGTGAAGAAATTAAGGTTAATGAGAAACTAAATGATGCAGTAGAGACTCTTAAATCATTAGGATTTAAATCCTTGGAACTTAAGAATATTATCAAAGAATTATCTAAAGAAGACTTGAGCACCGAACAATATGTTAAGCGTGCTCTAGCAATGTTGGCAAAATAAATATTATGAATGTAGAAAATGATGTAATGTCTGTTGAAAAGTTAGAAACAGATGAAGAAATTAGTTTAAGACCTCAAAGACTTGATGAATATATTGGTCAAAGCTCTTTAAAGAGTAACTTGGAGGTTTATATACAGGCGGCAAAGAGTCGTGATGAATCACTAGACCATTGTCTTTTTTATGGTCCACCAGGTTTGGGTAAGACAACTTTAGCTTATATTTTAGCTAATGAAATGGGTACAAATGTTAAAGTAACCAGTGGTCCATCAATTGAAAGAAGTGGCGATTTAGCTGCTATTTTATCAAGTTTAGAAGCTGGTGACATTTTATTTATTGATGAAATTCACCGTTTACCAAAAACAGTTGAAGAAGTTTTATATCCTGCAATGGAAGATTATGCGATTGATGTGGTGGTTGGTAAGGAACAAGGAGCTAGGTCAATTAGAATTGATTTACCACCTTTTACACTAGTTGGTGCAACCACTAGAATGGGCTCTATCTCATCACCTTTAAGAGATAGATTTGGTATTATTTCTAAACTTGAATATTACAATCAAGACGAATTATCTAAGATTGTTGAAAGAACTGCTAAAGTCTTCAATAATGAAATTGATGAAGATGCAATAAGAGAAATAGCCCTAAGAAGTAGAGGCACACCTCGTATTGCGAATAGACTATTTAGAAGAGTAAGAGACTTTGCACAAGTATTAAATAATGGTCTAATTGACTTTGACATTACTCAAAGTTCTCTTGATCGTTTAAAGATTGACTCAATTGGACTTGATGATGTTGATATCAGATATTTAAGAGGTATTATTGAAAGATATCATGGTGGTCCTGTAGGGCTTGAGGCTATCGCATCAGCAATTGGTGAAGAAGCTATAACTATTGAAGATGTTTATGAACCATATCTTCTTCAAATAGGTTTTATTAATAGAACTTCTAGAGGTAGAGAAGTAACTCCCCTTGCCTATAAGCATTTAAAGATAAGTAGTGAGGAGAGTTTGTTCTAAGATGAAAGAAGAAATTCCAAATAAAGAAACCATCGAAGCGATGTTGAAGGTAGAAAGAATCGCTAGAGACCCTAACGCAAAACGTTATACTAATCTAGATGAATTATTTGAAGATCTTAAAAACGATGAATAATTTAATTATTGATTATTAGACAACCTGTTTTTAGAACTTTTCCGTAAAATATGGTGAGAAAAGGATAATTTATAGTCTATAATTCATTATCTTTTCATATTGACTTTGAGACATCATCGCATTTGTTAGTGGTAATTTTGTAAGTTCCTTTAGCTTAACGATGAAGTCTTTTTTTGTTGACATGTTAATATACTTGTTACCTATCTTAACTAGTTTGAATTCTCTAATGAAGTTGAATATATCTTGAGCAGAATCTTCATCTTGTAATTCATATATTTGAAGTAATCTTGTTAAAAGTACAGATAAGTAACACATTAAGAAATGACCATGTAAGGAATCCTCGGTTTTCATAAAGGCAGGGCGAGCATCTAATTCTGATTTTAGTATTCTAAAAGTTTCTTCTATTCTCCATAGGTTATGATAAGTCTTATAGACTTCTTCTTTTTTCATTTTAGTCTCTGATGTTATAAGCAGATTGTAACCACAAATTTTTTTATCTTCATCAATCTTTTTCTGATTGATTTCAGTTGTTGCCTTAGAGCCATCTTTACCTTTAAAGTTTACATACTTAGAACATTCACCATATTCATCTTTTTTTGCCTTTGATGCACAAAGTTCATAAGCTTTGTTTTCTAGCTTCTCTATTTCTAATCTTTGTTTCCTTGCCAAAGATGGGTTATATGTAACCACTCTTTTTTCTTTTACTTCAAAGCTGATTCTTTTTCCTTCTTCATCTATAAACGAATAAGGAAAGTAGTCAATACATTCTTTTATTTTATATAGGACTTCACCACTTGAATCTTTTATAGTTTCATAGTCATTATCTAAAAAGATCCATGTCTTCTCTTTTTCAGGAAGGGTCTTACATGATTTAGAAAAGATATATCCATCTTTATTGGTTCTAGCTTCAAAAATATTAAAGGCACAGTTTAATCCTTTATCAGCTACTTGTATTACTTTTCCTTTTATTTCATTTTGTTCTTTTAAATCTTTAATAGTTTCTCTAATCTTTGGTTTTTCTGATTGATTACCAGGAAAAAGCTTTAAACCTATAGGAATTTGATTACCATCTAGTAATAAACCCATTCCTAATAATGGTTCTTTTCTATTTTCCTTACTTGGTCCTTTCATTCTAAATTCATCTTCTTTATCTATTTCAAAATAGAAGTTGGTACAGTCAAAATAACTAGCACTTGTATTAAGTGTATATTTTTCTTTAACTTGTTTTGTAAAGATCTCAACAATACGTTCATAGTTTTTTCCAAAATAAGTAACGCCAGCTAAAAGCTGATCATATGAAAATGAGTACTCTTTCTCTAAATAGGGGATTACTTCTATAAAGGTCTTATATTTACTACATGGCTTGATACATCTTGAATAGACAAGAGAACATAATACATCATATAGATCAAATTGAAAATTAGTCACTAACTTATAAACATCAATAATTGGCTTAATATCTAATTTTTCTAAGATTGCCTTAATATAGAAATGACCTGCAAACTTAAATGGAGCAGTTTCTGATATCTCAATGACGTTACTTTGATTTTTCTCATAATTAAGTCTATTTACTTCTTCTTCTAGATATTTGACAGGATCTTCAATGCCATCTTTAATTAATGATTCACCAGTACCATATGATTTATATGTTTCATGTACTGTGTGTCCTCTTTGCCCATCATAAAAGCTATTAACAATTGATAAATAACACTTATCATTTTTAGTGCATTTCTTTAAAAAATAAGCCATAAAATTCTCCTTACAATAGTACTCACCATTCTCACCATATTTATTATACCATAAAAAAATTTTGTCAAATAGTTAAAAACATTAAAAAAGTATAGATTTTATCTATACTTTAGAGATTTCAGTTAGCATACTGCTTCTAAAGATTTATGGTGAGAAAGTCTAAAAACGGGAAGATCTTAAAAACGATGAATAATTTAATTATTGATTATTAGACAAATTCTATGTTATTATTATAAAGCGTTAACGGGAGGTTTTAGAAATGCCTAGAGAGTTTATAACATTCAAATGTACAGAATGTGGTGAAGAAAATTACATCGGCGATAGAAATAAGAAGAAGCATCCAGATAAGATGGAAATCAAAAAGTATTGCCCTAGATGTAACAAAATGACTGTTCATAAGGAGAAAAAATAAGCTACTGCTTATTTTTTTAATATATGGAAGTAACAAGATTAGTTTGTGGTATTTTCCAGACAAATACCTACATCTTAGAAATTGATAATAAGATTATCGTTGTTGATCCTGCTTGTAAGGTAGAAAAATTATTACCCTATCTTAATGGAAAGGAATTATTGGCTGTCTTATTAACCCATGGTCACTTCGATCATATCAAGGCATGTGATGACTTATATAAGATGTTTAAAGTACCTATCTATATTCATGAAGCTGATATTGAAACGACTAAAAATAAGGGCTGGGGAAGGGTCTTTGGTTTACAAGCTGTACCTACTATCAGTGTTCCTTTAGTTAAACTTAAGGAAATTAAATATAAGATTGGTCCATTTAACTTTGAAGTGTTATTTACACCAGGTCATTCAAAGGGTTCTGTATGTTACTTATTTGATGATTGTATCTTTACGGGTGATACCTTATTCAAATTAGCATGTGGAAGGTGTGACTTAGAAGGTGGCGATATTAGTGAAATGAAAAGTTCGCTAAGATTGTTAAAGGGTTTAAATCCTTCTATGATTGTCTATCCAGGGCATGATGAAATTACAAATTTAGAATACGAAATTGAAAATAATTCCTACTTAGTGTAGGAATTTTTATTTTTCATGACAATAAAGAAGTGTATGGAAAATATAGATATTGAAAAAAGATTGAATGCGATTTTAAGCTTGGCAGTCAAAAACAATGCCAGTGATATTCATTTTGCCCAAAAGTATGAACAAACTGATATATCAATGAGAATCAACAATACGATGCGTAGAGTTAAAAGTAAGGCGGGTGATGATAAATTAATAAGATACCTACAGTATCGTTCAAACGTTGATTTAGGCTCATTAAACCCTCAAACAGGCCAATTTGAAGTCTTGTATGGGGAGAATATCCTTTCGCTTAGATTTGCGGTAATAAACACTTATAATGCCACAAATGGGGTGCTTAGAATACTGAATTCTAATCTTAAGGTTGAGGCTGATAAGTTATCTAAATTAAAGAGTCAAAATGAATACTTTAAAAGATTATTAAAAGAGGATAATGGACTAGTCCTATTCTCTGGGGCCACTGGTTCTGGTAAGACAACTACTTTATATTCGTTACTTAAAAGTGTTGACGGGTCAATTATTTATACTATTGAAGATCCAATAGAGGTTGTAAATGACAAGTTTGTGCAGTTACAAATCAATGAAAGAATTGGTTTTGACTATGAAGCGGGTATTAAACAAATTATGAGACATGATCCTGACATCATCATGGTAGGAGAAATAAGAGATGATAAGGCAGCTAAAATGGCTTTAAGAGCCGCTAATACAGGACATTTAGTATTAAGTACTATTCATGCCTCTAGTGTTGCTTCTACGATTGATAGAATGGTTGACTTAGGTGTTAGTGAAGAATACCTATATGAGATGCTTATATGTTTAGTACATCAAAAGATGATAATCAACAGGTCTGGGGAAAAGGTGGTTATTTATGAAGTTATGGATAAAGATGAAATTGATTATTATCGTAGATTCAAGAAACATTCAGATACATTTTTAAGTATTGATAAACAAATTAAAGAAGGCATTGAAAATGGAATCTACTAAGCTTAAATATGAAGATTTAGTATTTTTGAATGAATTATTAAAGACTGGTCTATCTTTTAAAAATAGTCTTGAACTATTAGCAAACAAAACTAATGAAAAGATTATTGTTGAGATTATCAACAAAATGGATGTAGGTGTAAGTGTCGAAGAAGTGATGGATATTTATTTACCTAAGAATATTGGTGTTTATCTTATTCCGCTTTCAAAGAAAATGTCCTTTAGTAATAGTTTGAATCTATCTTTATCTTTCATTGAAAAAGAAAAGGAATATACCAAAAGTTTAATGGGCTCATTTCTTTATCCCTTCATACTTTTATTCTTATCATTAAGTGCTTTATATATCTTTGATGCCTATGGACTAGATACTATCTTAAATATGCTTAAAAGCTTTAATGAAGATTTTGGGAATGTAGGGGCATTTAGAATCATCTTAAGAATTATTATCTATATCTTTTATATCTTGTTGATGGTGGTATTGGTATTAGCTTTATATTTCTTTAGAAACCGAAATATTACTTTATTCTATGTGCTTATTTGTAAATATTTGCCTAATGGTATAGTTCAAAAGTACTTCTGTGTAGAATTTGTAAGTTTATTAAACATTTGTCTAAACAATGGCTATAAGAGTAAAGAATCGATTGATATCTTAAAAAGTCTTCATAATAAGCCTATAACGGCATTCTTGGCCTATCACTTGGATGAAAGACTATTAGAAGGCGAAACTTTAAAACAAGCTAGCAAACAAGCTTATTATGATTATTCTTTGAGTAAGTTTATAAATATTGCGATTCATTCTAATGATTTCTCAAAGATATTAAACGACTATGTAAACTTAAGTACTAAACAAATTAAGACAAAGATGAAAAAGACTGCTGGTATTATCCAATTTGTTACTTATTGTATGATTGGAATCGTCATCATCTTTGTTTATCAAATATTATTTTTACCAATGAATGCGTTGGCTAACTTTTAAAAGGAGACCAGCTATGAATCTGTCAAGTAAAAACAGATAAATTTGTTTCCT
>OIYG01000948.1_pt1 | contig 24463 bp, 18 predicted proteins | sample 1587861 | NCBI WGS metagenome assembly OIYG01 (sample SAMN03283272) | human gut metagenome | biome: human-associated habitat; material: feces | host: Homo sapiens | place: Peru | collected 2012 | reverse complement strand
CTAACGACAGGTGCGAAGCACTGGCATCGCTAAAAGGCTGTTTTTTTATGTTTTTGTTTCAGTCCCCCAGTATTTTTCCACTGAACCGTCATTTCCTATTTTTTTTGGGGGGGAGGTGGGGAAAAAATAAGGTGGGAAAATCTTTTGGATTTTCTCACCTTTGGAGGATTGGTGATTCGGCTGGGACTCAAACCCAGGACCCACAGCTTAGAAGGCTGTTGCTCTATTCAGCTGAGCTACCGAACCAGATTCTTCTTGGCTTGATGCACAAGAACGTTCTTTAGCGCAGTTACGGGGAGTGCCCGATACTTTTGCGACTGCAAAGTTAATAACTTTTTTGTTCCCCACCAAAATTTTCGCCAATTTCGCCTAATTTTTCGGGTGGAAATGCAGTGGAAATGCGCAATGAGTGCTGGGCGTGTGCCGTGAATTAGCGTTGGAAGTAGGATTTTGGGAGTTGGCGCATGTTGTAGTGCGACGCCATGGTTTCGCCGTAGGCACCTGCCGAGCGAATGGCGAAGATGTCGCCTCGCTTCGAAATGGGCAGTTTTTCGTTGCATGCAAACACGTCGCTTGATTCGCAAATCGGCCCTACCACATCATACACATCGCTGGCAGTGTCGCGTGACGAGATGTTTTGAATCACATGGTGCGCCTGGTAAAGCGCAGGGCGAATCAGGTCGGTCATGCCGGCATCGAGAATCACAAATTTCTTGTTGCGGTTTTCTTTCACAAACACCACACGGGCTATCAGCGAGCCGCATTGTGCCACAATGGAGCGTCCGAGTTCGAAGTGAAGTTCCTGACCTTTGCGGAGTTTGAGTTTGTGCTTGAAAGTGTTGAAGAAATGCTCAAAATCGGGGATAGCGTTCACATCGGGCTTCACATAGTCGATGCCAAGTCCACCGCCCACGTTAATCATTTCAAAATGAATGTCGTGACGGTCGAAATAGTCGAGCAAACCATTCACGCTGTCGCAAAGCATACTGAATGGTTTCATGTCGGTGATTTGCGAGCCCACATGGAAGTGCAAGCCACGCAAGTGGATATTGGGCAGTGAGAGTGCTTTGTTCACAGCCGTGGAGAGCATTTCAATGTTGATGCCAAACTTGTCTTCCGCCGTGCCTGTGGTGATGTAGCGGTGGGTGTGGGCATCGATGTCGGGGTTCACACGGATTGAGACATTTGCAACTTTTCCTTTTTTGCCAGCCAACTCGTTGACTACTTCCAGTTCAGGCACCGACTCCACATTGAAACTGTAGATGTCGTTGTCCAAGCCAAGGTTGATTTCTGGGTCGGTTTTTCCCACGCCTGAATATACCATGCCATTAGCGGCAAAACCCGCAGCGAGTGCAGCACTGATTTCGCCACCACTCACGAGGTCAACGCCAAAGCCCTTTTTCGCGATTTCTTCAAGAATGGTCTTGTTGCCGTTTGCCTTCACGGCATAATGTACCTTGAAAGGGTGTCCCTTGATTTGACGGTTGATTTCGTCGAGCGTCTTGTTGAGCAACTTCAAATCGTAGTAGTAAAATGGAGTTGGCGTGTCTTGAAATGTTTGTAGCGGAAAACGATACATATTGTTTTTATATTTGAGTAGATAAGCATTTCCTCTCGGAAACCTGTAAATTCTAAAAGTCTAAATTTCTTGAATATTTGGTGTGTCAGGAAAAAACACATCATAGCGTGGAAACATGCGCATATTTTCACAAACATGGGAAACATGCCGAAGTCACGCTCCCACGCTATGGTGCTGTTGGGGATATTCCCCATTGAGTTATTCCGTTTCCTCTTCTGAGGTGAAAGCGTTCCAGCCCTGCGCGCAAATGGCTATTTCGGCATCGTCGCGAGTGACCATAAATGCACCAAGTTCGGGCTTGGTGATGCGACCAATCAATTTGGCTGACTTCATCTTCTGCACCTTCTCGTGGTCGGTGAGCGGAACGGTGAAAAGCAATTCGTAATCCTCGCCGCCATTCATCGCCGCTGTCACGAGGTTCATGTTCAGTTCCTCAGCCATCACTGCGGTTTGGTAGTCGATAGGAATGCGGTCCTCATAGATGCGGCAGCCCACATTGCTATCCTTGCAAATGTGGAGCAATTCGCTCGACAGACCGTCGCTCACGTCCATCATGGCAGTAGGCTGGATGCCGAGTTCCTTGAGTTCGGCAATCACATCGCGTCGAGCCTCAGGCTTGAGTTGGCGTTCGAGAATGTATTCACGGCCGGAGAAATCGGGTTGGAAGTCCTTCTCGCCTGCACCAGCCTCACGCTCGCGCTCCAGCAGTTGGAGTCCCATATAGGCTGCACCGAGGTCGCCACTCACGCACACGAGGTCGGTGTCTCTTGCACCGCCACGATACACAATCTTGCCCTCTTCGCCCTCGCCAATACAGGTGATGGAGATAATCAATCCTGTGACCGATGCCGAGGTGTCGCCACCCACAATATCAACGCCATATTGCTCACAAGCCAAGCGAATGCCAGCGTAGAGTTCGTTGATATGCTCAACGGTGAAACGCTTCGAGATGCCGAGCGACACGGTGATTTGCTTTGGTTGGCCGTTCATGGCATACACATCGCTGAAGTTGACCACAGCCGCCTTGTAGCCCAGGTGGCGAAGTGGCGTGTAGGTCAAGTCGAAGTGAATGCCTTCGAGCAGCACATCGGTGGTGACGAGTGCGCGCAAGTTGCAGTCGGTGCTATAGTCGAGCACCGCGCAGTCGTCGCCCACGCCCATTTGCGTAGTTGAATTTTTAATTTGAACATCCTTAGTGAGTTGCTCAATCAGCCCAAACTCACCAAGGGTAGAAATTTCAGTTTCAATCATTTTAGTGTAGTTACGCCTCACACAAATCTCACAGATTTTTCTGCTTCGTCCTCTCACAGATCCCACAGATCTCACAGAGGTTTATTTAGTTCACACAGATTCAACGGAAAAACATCAAACATTATTCCGTGAAATCTGTGAGATCTGTGTGAGGCAGTCGATTATAACTCTTCGAATTGGTTGATGATTTCTTCCATTACCATCGACATGATTGGCTCTGCCTTGGCTGCTGCGATTTGCACTTCTTCGTGGCTTACCTTCACCACTTCGATGCCTTCGCCGCCGAGGTCGGTGATTACCGACATGCCAAACACCTCCATGCCCATGTGGCGTGCCACAATCACTTCTGGCACGGTGCTCATGCCCACTGCATCACCACCGATGCGAGAGAAGTAGCGGTATTCGGCTGGGGTTTCGAATGTAGGGCCTTGTGTGCCCACATACACACCTTCCATCAGGCGAATATTCTTCTCTGCCGCAATCTCTTTCGCCTTCTTAATGAGGCGGTGGCTGTAAGGCTCGTCCATGCTTGGGAAACGTGGACCAAGTTCGTTATAGTTTTTGCCACGCAATGGATGCTCTGGGAAGAGGTTGATGTGGTCGTTGATAATCATCAAGTCGCCGATGCGGAACTTTGGGTTCATACCGCCTGCTGCATTCGACACAAAAAGTGTCTTCACGCCCAACTTGTTCATCACACGCACTGGGAACGTGGCTTCCTTCATGCTGTAGCCCTCATAGAAGTGGAAACGGCCTTGCATAGCCATGATGTACTTGCTACCGAGGTTACCAAAAATCAAGCGGCCACTGTGGCCCTCAACTGTTGACACAGGGAAGTTAGGAATTTCCGAATAAGGGATTGCCACCTTAATGTCGATATGCTTCACAAGTTCTCCCAAGCCAGTGCCCAGGATAATTGCTGTTTTAGGCATTTCGCCCACTTTTTCTGTAATATAAGCTGCGGTTTCGCTAATCAGTTCTAACCAGTTTTTTTCTTGTTCCATAATATTATTGGTTTAGTTTTAAAATAAATAATTGGGGATATATCACGCCGGTGCCACATGTCGGTAAAGTGTGTGCTGCACCGTCATTTGTTGTAAAAAAATATTATTCTTCAGTAGGGGCGTTGATTTTCGCCTCAAGCACGTGTATAAACTCGTCCTCGTTCACATTCACCGTCACCCTGATAGGAATGAAGTAGATGTATGAGCGCATTTCAATCGGGAAATATGGATTGTTGAGAATGCGCACCGCGTCTTTCTCGGTGGTGACAATGAATTTCTGCGCACCTTGCAACTCGTTGAAAATCTTGATAATGTATTTAAAATCCTCACGAGTGTAGTCGTGGTGGTCATCGTAATGAATCACCTTCACTTGCGCATTGAAGCTACGCAGATACTTCACGAATGGGCGCTGGTTGGCAATGCCGGTAAGCCCTAAAATCAGGTCGTTCGGTCCGAGGAACGACAGGTTTTCGAGCAGCACCTGCGAAATGGGGAACACGGGCTTAGGATAAGCGTATTCGATGCGCGAGAAATAGAGCTTTTGCGATGGATAGAGGTCCAAGTTCTTACTGCTCAACTTCATATCCAGTGGCGAAATGTCGTAAGGGCACTTGGTCACAATCACGATATCCGCCTTCAAAATATAGCGGAATGGTTCACGGAGCGTGCCCAAAGGCAAGAGGCGGTCGTTGTGTGGTGGTCGGTTGTAGTCCACCAGCACGATGTTTACCTTTGGCTTCACATAGCGGTGCTGGAAAGCGTCGTCGAGCAAAATCAAATTGATGTCGGGGTCGAGCTTCAGCATTTCGTGAATACCCTTTCTGCGGTCTTCACACACAGCCAGCGTAATCATGCCCAAGAACTTATGGTAAATTTGATATGGCTCGTCGCCCAGATCCTTTGGTCCAAGCGTTTCACGCGCCATGATAAAGCCGTGAGTTTCGCGCTTGTAGCCACGGCTGAGCACACCGATGTGGTATTTCTGGCACAGTTCCTCCACGATGTATTCCACATGTGGCGTTTTGCCAGTGCCGCCCACCGTGATATTGCCCACCGACACTACCGGCACATCAAACGACTCCTGCTTGAGTATGCCCATGTTGAAGGCGGCGTTGCGCAGCCAAACCCCAGCCCCGTAAAGCCACGAGAATGGAGTGAGGATCAGCTCAACTGCGGTCTTGCGCTGTTCTTTGTTTAATATTTTAGTTAAAAATTCCTTCAATTTCAGATTGAGATAAAATGAGATTATTTCAGTTCGGTTTCGGGGAGCAGACACAAAATGTGGTCGCGGTGCAGAATGGCCTGAATGCTCTCGTAGTAGGCGTAGAACATGCCCATGTCGCGCTTCATCTTCTCTGTGGTGCGCATTTGCATATACTTTCCGAGCATCGCCATCATGTTTTCCTCCATTGTAGGATAACATTCCACGCTGTAGTAGCCGGTGTTGAGCCCCGCTTTCTTTGCTGTCCACTCTATGGCATCGGCAAGCGAGCCAAATTGGTCGATTAAACCTATCTTTTTAGCAGAGATGCCGTCCCATACGCGTCCGCCACCTATTGCCTTAATTGAATCCTGCTTCACTTTTCTGCCATCGGCACAGCGTTTGGTAAACAGTTCGTAACCTTCGTTCACGCTGTTTTGAATCGACTGGCGTTGGGCTGGTGTGAGTCGTTTCGAGAGCACACCCATCGCCAAGAGATCGGCGTTTTCGTTGGTTTTCACCACTTCCACATTCACGCCAATTTTGTTTTCCACCAAATCCTGTGCGCAAGGTATCACGCCAAATATGCCTATGCTGCCCGTGATGGTGGTGCTGTCGGCAAATATACGGTCGGCGCCACACGAAATGTAGTAGCCGCCCGAAGCCGCATAGTCGCCCATCGACACGGCGAACGTCTTGCCCGCCTTTTTGAAGTTTTCGAGGGCGTGCCAAATTTGCTCGGAGCCAAACGCGCTGCCGCCGGGCGAGTTCACACGCAGCACCAGAGCCTTCACATCATCGTTGCGCTGGAGTTTGCCGATGCAGTCCACCAGTTGTTCGCTGTCGATGCCTTCGCCTGGTGTGCCGCCGTCGATTTCACCGCAAGCATACACCACTGCTATCACGCCGTCTTTATTTTCGCCAGCGTCGTAGTTGGTGGCAAGCATTTGTGGCGACACGAAGTTCAGGTCGTCGGTCTCCTTCACGTTGGTGAGTTTGCGAAGACGGTTCTCAAATTCGGGACGATAGATTTTCGCGTCCACCAAATGGCGCTTAATCAGAGTGTCGGCTGGTTGCACCAGCAGTATGCTATCCACGTATTGGTTGAACGCGCCACGGTCAATCTTTCTGGCGTCTGCCATTTCGTTTTCAATCACGCCCCAGATGTTGCCCAGATACAGTTGCTGCTGTTCACGGTTTTCGGGGCTCATGGCGTCGAGCATGTAAGGTTCCACGGCGCTCTTGTAGGCACCCACACGAATCACCTGCATTTCCACGCCTATGTTGTCGAGCACTTTCTTGAAATAGGGCGTACACGATGCCATGCCGTGTACATCCACCGCGCCCACAGGGTTGATGAAAATGCTGTCGGCTGCCGTAGCCACATAGTAGTCGCCTTGGTCGAAGCCCATGTTGCCGTAGGCATATACCCATTTTTTGCTTTTTTTGAAATTGACGATGGCTTTTCTGATGGCACGCAGTGTGGCAGGAGCGGCTTGCACGCCATTGCAGTTGAGCACCACGCCGTCGATGTTGTCGTCGAGCATCGCCACACTGAGCGAGCGTTCAATTTCTTGCAGACTGGCGCCTTTTTCCGATCCTTGAAGTATGGCTATCAATTCGTTGACGCTACTCACTTCCTCGCTGCGCTCTTCCACAGCACCACTCAAGTCGATTTTGAGAATGGAATGGCTTTTCACCGTGGCGGTGCCGCGACCCATCGACAGCGAAATCGACACGCCGAGCATCAGCACGCAAAGCATAGCCACCATGATAGCAATAAAGGAGCCCACAAACGAGCCACATATAATCAGGAAAAATTTCTTCAACATAGCGTTAAAATTTGAACCAGTGGTTTTAAAAACACGCCCTTTTCCGCAAGGGCAGATATTCAATCATACAAAGATAATGGTTTTTTCACAACTTTCCCTCCATAATCCATAAAAAATCACGCTTTTCACATTAATAAAGTAGAAAATAGCCAATTCCTCTGCGCAACAGACCATCAAACCACCAAAAACGACAATAGCGTATGGATATGGCTTTGGCATATTTCTAATGCGTTGATATGTCGCCACCTAACTCAACATGCCAAAGGCATGTCCCTACGTCAGAGCGAAATCGAATGTTCGGAGCAGTCTCCAAGTCGCGCTCGCAAGCGAGCTTGCATGGAGTTAACCACAACACACCGTCGCCGACGGTTTTAATTGGTTTGGGGTGGCAGTGGGCGCTACCAAGAATTTTCACTAACTTTGTGGCAAAGTTTTTATTGAAAAAAGATATGGAAATTAGCCTTATTGTGAATATTGCGTTTCTTGTTGCCATCGCACTGGTGCTGAGCATGATGCTCCGCTGGGATTTGCAGATGCTCCAGCAGCACAGTTTCAGCACAGCCGACTACTACGACTGGCTGCGCTCCACCGACGAAACCTGCTCCACCAAGCGCATCGTGATGCTGGCGGTGCTGATTGGCAGCACCACCACTTATGCCAAGGAATCGTGGTTGGTAATGGCACTTTTGGCCACTGTCACCCTCGCGCTCGCCACCTTCTTGCTCAAGCAGCAACGCAAGCAGTCACTCCACTTCAGCAAGCGCATGGCAATCAACAGTTTCACCACGCTTCTTATTGCCTGCATTTTCACCACTATTGTGGCAATTATGAGCGAAACGCCCGAACTGAAAATGCTCAATAGCGTTTACAGTGTTCTGTTTTTCGCCACCTTCTCCTATGTGTTTTCGCTCATTGCCAACTGGCTTGTGGGTTTGATCATAAAAAAAGATGCGAAATAAGTTATCTCTATTCCAGTCATTATTTGTAATTTTGCAGTTGGTTTCTTTCAGAAAAGATTCTGAAAAGGGCCTCAAAGTGAACTATAATTGAACTAAAAAAACATATTTATCAAATGAATATAGTTGTTCTTGCTGGTGGTACCAGCACCGAAAGAAAAGTGTCAATCGTTTCTGGCACAAATGTTTGTAAGGCACTCCGCGAAAAAGGTCACCGCGCTGTGTTGGTTGATGTGTTCTGTGGCGTAGAGAATGCCGACGCTGCCGACTTTTTCCCTGCCGACTACGATGTGGATAAGGCAAGCGCTTACATGAGCAGCTTCGACGACCAAATCGATGCTATGGTGGCAAGCCGCCGCGCCTTCTTCGGACCAAACGTGATTGAGATGTGCCAGCAAGCCGACATCGCTTTCCTCGCCCTGCACGGCGCTAACGGCGAAGATGGCCGCATTCAAGCCACTTTCGACTTGATGGGCATTCGCTACACTGGCACTGGCTACCAGAGCAGCGCACTGGCAATGGACAAGACCATCACCAAATACATTTTCCAAGCCAAGGGCGTGCCTACCGCCAAGGGCTACGAAATCAGCCGTGATGCCGCTTTGGTCACCCCCGATGACAGAGGTCTCACCTATCCTGTGATTGTGAAGCCCGCATGTGGCGGCTCAAGCGTGGGCTGCACCATCGCTGCCGATGCCGAGCAATTCAAGACTTCGGTTGCCACTGCATTTGCCCTTGAGGGAAAAGCCGTGGTGGAGGAATTTTTCAAAGGCCGTGAGTTTTCGGTGGGCGTAATCGAGGGCAAGGCGTTGCCTGTTATCGAAATCGCTCCAAAAGATGGTTGGTACGACTATAAGAACAAATATGTGCCAGGTGCCACTATCGAAACTTGCCCTGCACAAATCACCCCAGAGCAAACCACCCGTATGCAGCACCATGCCGAAGAGGCGATGAAGGCACTCGGCATCACTGGCTACGGCCGCATCGACTTCCTGATGAACGAGCAGGGGCAAATGATTGTGCTTGAGGCCAACACGCTCCCCGGCATGACTGCCACCAGCCTCCTTCCACAAGAGGCGGCAGAGGTGGGTGTGCCTTACGGCGACCTTTGCGAAAAACTTATCGAAATATCGTTGAAGAATTTCAAAGCATAAAATAATTTCTGAAAAATGAAGAATCTTTCATTAGCAAATATTGCAGCGGCTGCCGGTGGGCAATATGTGGGTCCTGCCGAAATGCAGTCATTCGAGGTAACCGCCATAGAATCAGATAGCCGCAAGGTGCCAAAGGGCGGCTTGTTTGTGGCAATCAAGGGTGAGCGTGTGGATGGACACAAGTTCATCGACCAAGTGATTGCAAACGGCGCGGCGGCGGTGCTGTCGGAAATCGACCTCGGCGAAAAGCCGTTCCCCTACATTCGTGTGGGCTCATCGCTGCAGGCAGTGAAAGATATTGCGGAATTCTATCTCAAGCAGCTCCACATTCCCGTTATAGGCATCGCTGGCAGCGTGGGTAAAACCAGCACCAAGGAGATGGCTTACAGCGTGCTTCGCCAAAAATTCAATGTGCTGAAAACCGAGGGCAATTTCAACAACGAGCTGGGCGTGCCACTCACCATTTTCCGCCTTCGCGACGAGCACGAAATGGCGGTGCTGGAGATGGGTATCAGCGACTTTGGCGAAATGCACCGACTGGCGAAAATCGTACGCCCCAACACCGTGATCATGACCAATATCGGCTACTGCCACTTGGAGAATCTGATAGACCGCGACGGCATTTTGAAAGCGAAAACCGAGATTTTCGACTTCCTCGAAAGCGACGCGCACATCATTCTCAATGGCGACGACGACAAACTCGCCACCATCACCGATGTGCGTGGTATCAAGCCGGTGACTTTCGGTTTCGCTCCTGAACGCGACATTTGGGCTGATGAACTGAAGAGCCTCGGTTTGAAGGGCACGGCTTGCCATATCCACACCCCTGTGGGCGACTTCCACGCCACGGTGGGTATGCCTGGCCGCCACATGGTGGCTAACGCTTTGGCTGGCACCGCTGTGGGATTGGCTTACGGACTGACGCTGGATCAAATCAAGACTGGCATCGAGGCGAATGAGTCGCTCTCTGGCCGCTTCAACATCATCGACACCGACCGCTACACCATCATCGACGACTGCTACAACGCCAACCCTGTGTCGATGAAGGCGTCGCTCGAAGTGCTGCAAGACGGTGCCAACCGCCGTGTGGCTATCCTTGGCGACATGGGCGAACTTGGCGAAAACGAGAAGGCACTACACGCCGAGGTGGGCGCATTTGCCGCAGGCCTGAACATCGATGCCATATATTGCGCAGGTCCTCTTTCAGAGGCGATTAGCGACGAGGCAAAGAAAACCGCCACACCTAAAGACATTCGTCACTTTGCCACACGCGCCGAGTTGATGGAGGCGCTCCCCACCTTGCTCCACGATGGCGACACCATTCTCGTGAAAGCATCACACTTTATGCAGTTCACCGAAATCGTCGACCTGCTTAGGAAGTAAAGTCAACGAGTCAACGAGTCAACGAGTCAACAGGTCAACGAGACAACAGGTCAACGAGACAACAAGTCAACGAGTTTTTTGGGGGTCTGAAGGGGTCTGCTTGGGTCTGTTATGGGTCCGAAGGGTCTGAAAACAAAACACCTATTTAATCCATTAAATCCTATTTACACCTATTTTAAAAATAAATTATAAAAAAATAGGTGATAATGGATTTTTAATGGATTAAATAGGTGTTTCAGCTCCCATCAGACCCCAATCGGACCCAAAAACTCGTAGCAGCATCCCCAACTCGTTGACCTGTAGACTTTTTTCTTGAGTTTTTTTTGTTTCTTGAAAAAATTTGTGTATTTTTGTGGAAAATAGGTGAATTGTGCTCTTGTGAAAAACTTTTTTATGAATAGAGAGTGACCAAATTCCCTTTTGCGACTAATCAACAAAAACTAATAATTTTAAAACATTTTGTGAATATGAAAAAGCAACTACTATTTCTGTTTTTCGCCCTGCTGGCACTATGTGCCTCGGCGGCACCAAACGATGTGTTTTCGGTCGGCGACATCACCTATTCGGTGACATTGGATTCCTATAGCGGAAGGCCAGGTATCGTGGCGGTAAAAAGTCTTAGCGCACAAGGAAAGGCTAAAACTTCGCTCAAACTCGACATTCCTGGAGTGGTATATTATAACGGCTACAAGTATAAGGTGGGGGTGATTAACTATGATGCGTTCAAAGGACAGTCAAACATTTCGGTGGTGCAAATCCGCTACAACATCACCCGAATTGCGCAATCGGCGTTTGAAAACTGCACCAGCCTCACCACTGTGTATATGCCAAGTTCATTGACCGGTGTGGGATATCATGCGTTTTGGGGTTGTAATGCGTTGAAGTCGGTGTATTACGCCAATCCTACACCAACCTCCAACTCTGTGATTACAAATGCTTTCCCTGACAACACAGGCATGACACTCTATGTGAGCAAGGCTCACACCAACTCGGTGGAAAATGCCCAAAAAGTGCAGGCGTTCGACTATTTTTCAACAATTAAGAAGCATGTGTATGCCAGCGACTTCATTCTTGGCGACCATGGATATTTCTGTGTAACGAAAGCTCCAGCAAGCGACGGCACGACCAGAGGCGAAATGTCGTTTGTGGGTGTTTATGCTGATGATAATTTTAGCAACTCATGGTCGGGAACTTATAATAATGGCATTGCCGATTTTGATATGGTGGAGATTGCCGACAGTGCCTGTTTGGACAACACCAACATTAAGACCGTGAATTTAACTGGCTATTCAAAGTTGAGAAGAATCGGTGAGTCGGCGTTCAATGGCTGCACTGCCTTATCCTCGGTGACTTTAAATTCGAGTTTGCTTGAAATTGGGGTGTATGCTTTTAAAAATTGCAGGACATTGACTTCTATCAATTTGCCAGGAAATGTGAAGGAGTGTAGCCCCTACTTCGTGGATGGCTGCTCAAACATGCACACCATCAATGTGAATGGCGGTAACAATTATTTCGCATCGTATTTGGGAGTCTTGTACAACAAAGCTCAGACAGAATTGCTCCGCTGCCCAGAGGGCTATAGTCTCACCACCTTGTTGACCCACGATTTTTACCCTACTGCGCTCAAGATCATTGGCCCTTATGCGTTCGAAAACTGTAAGTTGATTAAAGAAATCTACCTGCCTTATGGCACTACCACTATTGGCAGGGCTGCTTTCAATAAATGTACAGCGCTCACCACTATTCAAACACCGGGCACCCTGACTACGATTGGAGAATATGCATTTTCGGGAACCACTGCTTTGAGCAAGTTCTTTGTCAACAACACCAACCCTATTTCGATTGCCAGCGATGCGTTTAATGATTCAAAACGAACAAGGCTCTACTGTAAAAGACCTACGGGGTATAGGGCTGCTAAGGGTTGGAATACTTGGAACTCGGTGGTGTATGGCGGATTCGATATTATGGGTCAGAACGACAACAGCACCTCTGCTTTGCGATTCTCTATCCATAGCAACAAGCCGGAAACTGTCCATGGCAAGGCTTTCGACGGCAGGGTTACGCTCACCTATATGCCTCCTGCATCATCACAAAATAAAGAAGTTCGAATTCCTGACGAGGTGGTATGCCGAAATGGTAAAAAATATGCTGTTACGCTGATTGGCAGTATGGTGGCTCCCGACATATTAAAACCATACACGCTCTATCTCGGAACGCATATCGATACCATCGGTCCAGGCGCATTCTCAAGAGACAAATCATTGATAGGGCTGGTTCCTTCAATTAACCTGAAGTGTATTCAAACTCAGGCATTCTGTGAAGCTAAATACCTTCAAGGAGAAGTTAAATTTCATTACGGCTTGAAGGAGGTCGGCAACAAGGCTTTCTATGACACACGAGTTAAAGGTTTTGAATTTCCTTCGTCAATCACCACGTTTGGCAATGATGCCCTTGCGGAGTGTGTTGTTTTAGAGTGGATGACTTTTGCGAGCACAGCTGAAAAAATCTATACTTCAACAGATTGGGACTTTTCTGGTGTGCCAAAAGACATCCCTCTCTATGTGACAAAAGATTACGGCAAAAAATTTGAAGCTAATGAAAAATGGAATAAATTCCTAATTATAGATCGTGGCGCACATGATTTCTTTCGTGACGCACCTGACACATACTATGCTATGGTAGTGACCAGCAACAAGCCTGTAACGAAAGACGGGGTGACTTACGACGGTGAAGCAAAATATGTACAGAGACCTTCTTTTTGGTGGTACCATGCTTCAACGTGTGAAACTGGGGGATTATTTAAGGCAAGGCTTTATGAGGAAGATGTGGACCACTTGGGCAACAAAAAGAAATATCTGATGACGGCACTTGAGGCAAACTTGTTATGGGCTGCGGAAGAAAGAATCAAAACAGTTGACCTTGATGATATGAAGTATTTGAGAAGAATTGGCTATGGGGCTTTTCTGAAAACTGGTATAACTAAAATAAATATACCTTCTAATTGCACCTACATTGGCAATTGGGCGTTTTATAATTGCAAGAACCTCTCGGAAGTGTTTATAGGGAGCGACAATGCTTGCCAATTGGGTGGTCAGCCTTTTGGTAACAATGCTTCCGACTTTAAATGCTATGTGAGATCGAACACATTTAGCGAATATAAAAAAGAGATCAATAACATTATTGCCAACAACAATTGGACTTTCACAGAGGGTGATAATATAAGCCCCAAAGAGCGACTTCGCCCCTACTTCCGCCAAAACAGTGGCACTGTCTCCACATTCTCGGTTGACTATCCAGTGGATTGGAAAGCTTCGGGGCTTAATGCTTATGTGGTGCGTGATTACGACAAGGATAGAAAGATGGCTTACACGCAAAAGGTCACTTCCACCTATGCTGGCACAGGTTTGCTGGTAGATGGCTACACTAAGGGAAAAGTGTATAAGCTTCAGGCTCCAACAGGGTCGCCAACCACCTACCCCAACTTGCTGGTGGGGTCGTCTGAGGGACCAGTGCAGGTTTCTGAAATTAAGGTGGGCTACTGGTTTGATAGTTATGACAAGTATTTCTGGAGGGCAACATCCTACGCCCTCCTTAATGCGGGCTATGCTTACTTGAAGTTGTCGCCCACAGAAGCAGGATCCACCACGAAGATTAATATTGACCTTTGGGCGCAAACCACCACAGGCGACATCAATGGCGACGGCGAAGTGAACGTGAGCGACGTTACCGCCCTCATCAACAAAATCCTCGGTAGCAGCACCTATTCCGACGCCGTGTGCGACATCAACGGCGACGGCGAAATCAACGTGAGCGACGTCACCGCCCTTATTAATATGATTTTGAAGTAAGAAAAAAGCCTCTCCCAAACCCACCCCTAAAGGGAGGACTTACTGGGGGTGGAATCCGACTTGTCTGACTTGTCTGACGGGTCCGACGGGTCTGCTTGGGTCTGTGAAAAAGTCACCTATTTAATCCATTGAAATCCAATTTTCACCTATTTATTTTTTAGGGTGTTAATAGGGTTTAATGGATTAAATAGGTGTTCTGCTTTTCGGACCCTTCGGACCCATAACAGACCCAAGCAGACCCAAGCAGACCCAAAGCAGACTCTTTAGCCCCCAAAACTCGTTGACTCGTAGACCTGTTGACTCGTAGACCTGTTGACTCGTAGACTTTTTCACTTTTTTCAGGGGGTGGGGTGAATTGGGAAGGCGATTGGGGGGAGAGTTTGGAAATTTTTTCATATCTTTGCACATTAATATATCAAGATATAAAAAAAGGCTTTTTTTTCATGAAGTTTAGAGAATATAGCAAACTGAATCTCTCCGACGTCAATAAAGACGTTCTGAAGCTCTGGGAACAGGAAAATGTGTTCGCCAAGAGTATTGATGAGCGCGACGGTGCTCCCACTTTTGTATTCTATGAAGGACCCCCTTCAGCCAACGGTATGCCAGGTATTCACCATGTGCTGGCGCGCACTATTAAGGACATCGTGTGCCGCTACAAGACCATGAACGGCTTCAAGGTGCTTCGTAAGGCTGGCTGGGACACTCACGGTCTGCCAGTGGAATTGGGCGTGGAAAAGTCGCTCGGCATCAAGAAGGAAGACATCGGCAAGAAGATTTCGGTTGATGAATATAACGCAGCCTGCCGCAAGGAGGTGATGAAATACACCAAGGAATGGACCGACCTGACCAATAAAATGGGCTACTGGGTGGATCTTGAGCACCCTTACATCACCTACAAAAACAGCTACATCGAATCGCTCTGGTGGCTGTTGAAGCAGCTCTATGGCAAAAACCTGCTCTACAAGGGCTACACCATTCAGCCCTACTCACCTGCCGCTGGCACCGGTTTGAGCAGCCACGAGTTGAACCAACCAGGTTGCTACCGCGACGTTAAAGACCAAACCGTAACTGCACAGTTTGCAGTGAAGAAAGACGACAACAAGATTGTTGCTGACATTCTGAGCAAGGTGGACGCTGGTTTTGAAGACCTCTGCATCATCGCTTGGACCACCACTCCTTGGACCTTGCCTTCCAACACCGCGCTCTGCGTTGGCCCTAAGATTGACTATGTGGCTGTGGAAAGCTACAACCCATACACTGGCAAACCTGCCACCTACATTCTGGCAAAGGCTCGCCTCAACGCCTACTTCGCTGCCGAAGGCGCAGAACTCGCACTCGACAGCTACAAGCATGGCGACAAGGTGATTCCTTACAAGGTGATTGCCGAATTTACAGGTGCCGACCTCGTGGGCATGAAGTACGAACAGCTGTTCCCATGGGTGAAGCCTGTTGACAAAATCGACGGTAAAATCGTGGGCAACGACAACGGCTTCCGCGTAATCCCTGGCGACTATGTGACCACTGACGACGGTACAGGTATCGTGCACATCGCTCCTACCTTTGGTGCCGACGACGCCAACGTGGCTCGCGCAGCCGGCATTCCATCGCTCTTTATGATCAACAAGAAGATGGAAACCCGCCCAATGGTTGACTTCGAGGGCCGCTACTTCAATTTCGAAGACCTCGACGACGACTTCGTGAAGCAATTCGTGAACGTGGATTTATACAAGGAATACGCTGGCGCATACGTTAAGAACGCCTACGATCCAAAATACACCGTGGATGGCCGCTACGATGAAAAGGCTGCCAACAAGGCTGAAGACCTCAACATCTACATCTGCATTCGCATGAAGCAAGAAGGCACCGCCTTCAAGATGGAAAAGCACACCCACAACTATCCACACTGCTGGCGTACCGACAAGCCTATCCTCTACTATCCGCTCGACAGCTGGTTTATCCGCTCTACCGCTTGCCGCGACCGTATGGTGGAACTCAACAAGTCCATCAAATGGAAACCTGAGCACACCGGCACAGGACGCTTCGGCAAATGGCTCGAAAACCTCAACGACTGGAACTTGAGCCGCAGCCGCTACTGGGGCACTCCACTTCCTATCTGGCGCAATGCCGACACACACGAAGAAATTTGCATCGGCAGCGTGGAAGAACTCTACAACGAAATGGAGAAAGCCGTGGCAGCTGGCGTGATGGATGAAAACCCATGGAAGAAGGCTGGTTTCGTGGTTGGCGATTACAGCGACGAAAACTACAATAAGATTGACTTGCACCGCCCATACGTTGACGACATCGTGCTCGTGAGCGAAAGCGGCAAGCCAATGAAGCGTGAACTCGACCTCATCGACGTGTGGTTCGACAGCGGTGCTATGCCTTACGCACAGCTCCACTACCCATTCGAGAACAAAGACCTCATCGACAACCGCAGCTTCTATCCTGCCGACTTCATCGCCGAAGGTCAAGACCAAACCCGTGGCTGGTTCTTCACACTCCACGCCATCGCCACTATGGTGTTTGACAGCGTGGCTTACAAGAGCGTGATTTCCAATGGTTTGGTTCTCGACAAGAACGGTAACAAGATGAGTAAGCGCCTGGGCAACGCCGTTGACCCATTCATGGCTATCGAAAAATACGGTACCGACCCAATCCGCTGGTACATGATTAGCAACTCATCGCCTTGGGACAACCTGAAGTTTGACGAGGCTGGCGTGGAAGAAGTGAGTGGCAGCAAGTTCTTCGGCAAGCTCCACAACACTTATTCATTCTTCGCGCTTTACGCCAATCTGTGCAACTTCGATTTCGCCGCACCACAAGTGCCACTGGCTGAACGCCCCGAAATCGACCGATGGATTATCTCGGTGCTCAACTCACTCGTGAAAGAGGTGACCGACGACATAGAAGACTACGAACTCACCAAGGCGGCTCGCGCCATCAGCGATTTTGTGGTCAACAACCTCAGCAACTGGTATGTGCGCCTCAACCGCTCTCGCTTCTGGGACGGTGATTTGGCCGCTAACCAAACTCTCTACCAGAGCCTCAAGACCGTGGCATTGCTTATGGCTCCTATCGCTCCATTCTATGCCGATATGCTCTACCGCGACCTCACTGGCAGCGACACCTCGGTTCACCTTGCCGCATATCCAAAGGCCGACGAAGCCGCTATCGACTCAAAGCTCGAAAAGCGCATGGCTATCGCTCAGCAAATCACCTCAATGGTGCTCTCACTGCGCCGCAAGAAGAATTTGAAGGTGAAGCAACCACTCACCGCTATCATGATTCCTGTGATCGACGAAGCGCAGAAGCAAGATATCGAAGCCGTTGCCGACCTCATTATGAGCGAAGTGAATGTGAAGGGTATCAACTATGTGGGTGGCGACGCTGGCATTCTGGTGAAGCGCATCAAGCCCGACTTTAAGAAACTTGGTCCTAAATTCGGCAAGAATATGAAGGCTGCCGCACAGGCACTCACCTCGCTGGAGCAGTCGCAAATCGCACAATTCGAGAAAGACGGCAAAATAGCCCTCACACTCAATGGCGAAGAGGCTGTGGTGGAATTGGCTGACGTGGAAGTAATCAGCGAAGACATTCCAGGCTGGCTTGTTGCCAACGATGGCAATATCACCGTGGCACTCGACATCACCATCACCGACGACCTCCGCAAGGAAGGTATCGCACGCGAGCTGGTGAACCGCATTCAAAACGTGCGCAAGAGCAAGGACTTCAATATCACCGACCGCATTGTGGTGAAAATCACTCCTGACGAGCATGTGAACGACGCTGTGGCTCAATTCAAGGACTACATCGCCAAGCAAGTGCTTGCTGTGGCTATCGAACTCGCACCAGTTGAAGGCGCTGATGTCATCGCCCTCGATATGGACGACTACGAATTGAAAATTACTGTCGATAAGGCGTAATCTGTAAAAGATAGGAAGCTGGTTGGATTCATTCTTACAATCCAAGCAGCTTCTATACTTTATCGATGTTTACTCATACAAATTTAAAAGAAAGGGTGTTATCATGAACGATTCTCCTGAAAAAGTAAGATACTCAGATGAAGAGCTACAAGAGTTTAAGCAACTCATTCTTCAGAAAATAGAAGTGGCAAAGCAAAATTACGACCACCTCGTGAGCGCTATGCAAAAAGACGAGAGTGCTCCTGGCATCAAGGCTCTTGAAGATGGAGCTTCCACCATGAGCAAGGAGCAGGCAAGCATGAATGCTGAGCGTCAGATGATGTTCATCAAGAAGCTGCAAGGCGCGCTCGTGCGTATCGAGCAAGGCACTTATGGCATTTGCCGTGTCACTGGTAAGCTTATTCCTAAGGGTCGTCTGTTGGCAGTGCCTCACACCACCCTGTCGGTAGAAGGCAAGGAAATTGAGGCAACACAAAAACCTAAAAAGAGAAGGTAACGACAGTGAACAACCCACATATCTCTAAAGGCTGGATTGCCGCTATCATTATAGCGGCGGTGGTCATCATCGACCAGGCCATTAAAATTTGGGTGAAGTGCAGCTTCGCCCTCTATGAAGACTTGCGCATTACCGATTGGTTCATTCTGCGCTTTGTGGAAAACAACGGCATGGCGTTCGGTATGGAATGGGGACCTAAACTGTTCCTCACATGGTTCCGTATCATAGCCGTGGGACTGCTGATTTACTATATCACCCGACTTTGCAAAAAAGCCACCATTCCCACAGGCTATCTGGTGTGCATTTCGCTCATCACAGCCGGTGCGCTTGGAAATGTGATCGACTGCATCGCCTACGGGCAGATTTTCAGCGAATCGACTCCCGTGACCGTGGCTCAAATGTTTCCTCCCGATGGCGGATATGCGAGCATTTTCAACGGTCGTGTGGTGGATATGTTTTATTTCCCACTTTTCACATGGCCCGACTGGGTGCCCCTGCTCGGTGGCTCGGAGTTTTTCCAACCCGTGTTCAACTTCGCCGATGCTTGCCTGTCGGTGAGCGTGTTTCTGCTGGTGTGCTTCTACAGCAAGCACCTCGTGGCTGAAGACGACAATAAAAAAACTGAAGACGGCGACACCGCACAATAATGCCGCAATCTCTGTTATTATATATGTGTGCCAAACAAGACAGATGAAATCAAAACTACTCATACTCATTGCCACTCTTGCCGTGCTTCTGACTGGGTGCGACAAGGCTCCCGACGGCATCATCAAGGAGAGTGATTTAGCCGATTTCCTCTACGACCTGTATCGCCTGGAAGCCATCATCGATATGAATCCGGAGGCTTTCCCCACCGATTCGGTGAAGCGTGTGGCTAAGCAGTCGCTGTTTCAGAAGCATGGCATCACCCAAGCCGAATACGACTCGTCGCTGGTGTGGTATGCCACCAATTTCGAGGCTTACAACACCGTGCACAAGAAGGTGATGATGCGCCTGCAAGACGACAACAAGGAACTTACGGCTGAAATGGCGAATGCTCCACAAGAGCACAAGAGTGCCGCCGATGACGCGCAAAAGCACAAGATGTATGCCGCCAAGGGCGACACAGCCGACATCTGGAACGACGACCGCTCACTGATGCTCACTGCTGGATTGAAGCGTGGATATTTCGCATTTGATTTCGACCCCGACGGCGAGCACCGCAAGGGCGACAAATACTTGCTCGGCATGAAGATGCTTAGTTTCAACAACACCTTCGGCTTGATGCTTGCCGCTGAATATGCCGATGGCACCGTGTCGATTGCCAGCCGCAACGCATCGCTCAACGGCTGGACGGAGCTGGCTCTCCAGACCGACTCCACACGCAATGTGCGTCGCATTTTCGGATATATCCACTACAATGTGGCAAGCCACTCGGTGGTTGCGTTCTTAGACAGCATTTCGCTGGTGCGCACACATCTCGACCGGAAAATCTACTCCAATATCAATTCACAAAAGTTCGTCAGCCGCAACCAGAGCATGTCAGCCGCGCAAAAGTCGGGCTCTCCAGCCAAAGGCGGCCCCGACAAAGTGAAGTCTGCACCACAGCAGAAACTCTACGCTCCCAAGCCGGGCGTGAACAAGGGTGGCGTGGTTCACCGTATGCCTTTGAAGAAGTGAATTTGGTAAAGTAGGGAGTAATATTAGTCCATAAGTCACCAATGTGGCATTTAGTTTTCGCATTATAATATAGATGTGCTATATTTGTAAATTATGATTATAATTAAAGGATTGGAAGCGTTTGGCGACTACTGCACCCTGATGTGGCGCAGCATAAGTGTGCCTGAGAAATGGAAAGATTTCTTCCGCCGCTACCTCAACGAAATATCTAAGCTGGGTATCGACTCTATCCCGCTTATTCTCATTGTGTCGCTCTTCATTGGCTGCTTGTGCACCATTCTTATCAAGCTCAACATGGAGAGTCCGCTTCTGCCACGCTACACCGTGGGCTTCTCCACCCGCGAAATCATTCTTCTGGAGTTCTCATCCTCCATTCTCTGTTTGATTCTGTCGGGTAAAATCGGTTCAAACATTGCCTCGGAGATTGGCACCATGCGAGTGACCGAGCAAATCGACGCCCTCGACATCATGGGCGTGAACTCAGCCAACTATCTGATTATGCCTAAAGTGTTGGGGCTGGTCACCATCATGCCATTCCTTGTGATTATCACCATGGCCACAGCGCTGTTTGGCGGCTGGGCGGTGTGCTTCACTGGCATTCTCGACCCCGACACCTTCATCTATGGTATTCAGACTGATTTCGTGCAGTTCAATGTTTGGTTTGCCCTCATCAAGTCGTTGGTGTTCGGTTTCGTGATTTCGAGCATCTCGTCGTACTATGGCTACACCGTGAAAGGCGGCTCCGTGGAAGTGGGCAAAGCCAGTACCGACGCGGTGGTGATGAGCAACATCATCATTCTCGTGAGCGACGTGATTCTCACCAAACTTTTATTGATGTAAACCCACAAGGCGCAGGAGGCCACAAATTATGATTGAAGTAAAACATCTCGATAAATTTTTCGACAATGGCACCCGTCAGGTGCTGCACGACATCAGCGCCAAGTTCTACGACGGCAAGGTGAATCTGATTATCGGTCAGAGCGGTTCGGGTAAAACCGTGCTGGTGAAAAACCTTGTGGGGCTTTTCAAACCAGAGCATGGCGAAATCCTATACGACGGACGCGACATCACCAAAATGAACCGCAACGAGCTGAAAGGCATACGCAAGGAAATTGGTATGCTTTTTCAGGGTTCTGCGCTCTTCGACAGCGAAACCGTGATGGGAAATGTGATTTTCCCTCTGATGATGTTCTCCGACATGACCCCAGAGGAGCAGCGCGAGCGTGCGCAATTCTGTATCGACCGTGTGAACCTCACTGGCAGCGAGAACAAATATCCCGCCGAACTGTCGGGCGGTATGCAGAAGCGTGCCGCCATTGCACGCGCCATCGCCCTCAACCCCAAATACCTGTTCTGCGATGAGCCAAACTCTGGACTCGACCCAAAGACCTCTATCGTGATCGACCAGCTACTTTGGGACATCACCCACGAATTTGGCATTACCACCATCATCAACACCCACGACATGAACTCGGTGATGGGTATTGGCGAAAACATCATCTTTGTCAACAAAGGCCACATCGGCTGGGTGGGCACAAAAGATGAAATCTACGACCAAGACAACGAAGACCTCAACAACTTCGTTTACGCCACCGACCTCTTCCGCGACGTGCGCAAATACCGCCGCGAACACGGCTACACCAAAACCAAAGTGGAATACTAATGCGCTCAATAAAAGTGGCTATACGCATACTCTGCGCACTGTTGCTTACATTTTCTGGCATTTGCTCACATGGGCAAACCTATTATCCAAGCGAAGAAACCCAGCAGAAAATGCTCACGGAGCAATGTGCTTTCTTGGTAAATATGAAACCAGGATTGCAGCACACGCAGATGCTGGCTGTGCGAGCAGCAATGAAGGGCGATGACGCAGCTCTCATGCAAATTCGCCAAAGTCGCAACCAAGCACCCACGTTGCCCGATGGCATTACAGCCACTTTCCCCACTTCCGATATTTGCTTGTTCACTCCCACAAAGCCTGCTACTGGCAAGCGTAAACTATTGCTTTACCTGCATGGCGGTGGTTGGTGTTTTGGCAGCATCAACAGCTGTGCACGCTTTTGTGCTTCACTGGCTTTAGAGGCCGACTGCTGTGTGGCGGCTCTCAACTACCGCCTTGCGCCCTCACACCCATTTCCTGCACCTCTCACTGATTGCCAACAGGCTTTCGCTTATCTGAAGCGCCACGCCGAAGAATGGGGTTGTGATTCTACACAGGTTTCCATAGGCGGCGACAGTGCTGGAGGTAATTTGGCATTAGCCACTGCTCTGTCGGTGCCTGGGGTATGCAAGGTGATTCCTATCTATCCTGTCACCAAACTGTTTACAGTGCCCTCAGCGTCGTGGCTCACTTACTCCAAAGGCTATGGCAACGATGCCGAACTGCTCGAAGCCTTCAACGAGGCTTACGCCACCACCGAAACACACAATCCGCTGGTGTCGGTAGGCTTGGCAAGCGACAGTGCACTTCAAGCATTGCCACCAGTGCTCATCATCTCTGCTGGTCACGACATTTTATTCGACCAAACAGCCGAACTGGCACAAAGACTACAACGCCTCAACCACCCACTCCGCTATCATGTGTACCCCACAGCCACACATCTTTTCATCACAGTTCCCGGCCAGCCCACCGCTTTCCACGAAGCAGTAAAAGCCACCGCCTCATTCCTCACCACCCCATAACAGATTCTTGTCCCGAATCGCGGTTATATTCTATCTCCTTGCTTAGAAATACTCTTTCACAGCAAATTGGAACTGGTCGATAAAAATTTGCTTAAAAGCATGAAGATTGTTCTGCTCATAGAAGATGAGCATTGCTTTCTTATAGTCGATGGAACTCACCGTGCGAAAACTCAGAGGACAGTACCCATTAGCAATCAAAATGGCATTGCTTGTGATGCGAGCTGTGCGCTTATTGCCATCGGTGAATGCCTGAATATAAGAAAGTAGCACAAGCGTGAGAAGTGCTTTTTCAAAAACGCACTCTTTCCCATTGATCAGATTGCAAGTGTCGTGCATAGCCTCACGAATTTGAAACTCGTTGTCCAACGGACGATAATTTGTGCCGGTAATGCCCACACGACGATGTCGAATGCCACGGTCAACCGACAAACCTTCGGTAAGCAACTGATGAATATCCTCAATGTGGCTCACACTCAATTGATGCAGATAGTCAGGATTATCCAGCACGAACCGCAAAGCCTTTTTATGATTTAGCAGCATCACTGCCTCATCTTTCGTCTTGCCATCGGCCACTTGGCTCTCACGAAACAGTCGCTCTGTTTCCAGCAGCGAATAGGTATTCCCCTCTATCTGCGAAGATTTCCAACTCAAGTCAATTCCAAGTCGCTCCATTTCTTTTCGATATTCGCATTCACTCATTTCGCCTACATGCTGACGAAATTCCGATTGCAGACCTTGAAGCAAGTCAAGCTCGCCAGCAGTGAACAACGGCATGTTAGGCAACTGTTCACAAATGAGATGAAAATTAAAAGAAGTCTGCACTTGGCGGTCGTCTACATCTTGCGAAAAATATGTATCCAAATTGAGTGGCATTAAAATATGTGCCATATCCGAAAGTCTGTACCTCGTTGCTCTCGCCTTGCCTTCCACCACGATATCGCCATTCTGAATGGCCACCTGCAGCAAGCGCTTTAAAGTGGCGTCGCTCCCTTCGAAAGCCATGCCCACTTTAATTTCTTCACGAGTACACAACGGGTGAAAATGGAGGTATTGAAGTATTTCTCTTTGTGCATCCATAACCAAAAACATTTAAATCGGCTCAAATTTAAGCATTTTTCATGAATTATCGGCTCAAATTGAACCGATAATCACCAAAAAAAGCACATTTTTGAGCCGATTCCTATTTTCCTCACCTAAAAAGCCCTTTGAAAAAAGCTACCCATTACTCCTCCCTAACAGGTTTTATGCTGGTGGTGAAGATGTCTTTTTCTTCGGGTGTATAATTTAAGGGGGATTTTTGCGTTATATGATATTAATGTGTATATTTGCATTCAACGATACTAACATGATTGCAAATGAACACTAAGCATATTTTTTATGCAAAAAAAGGAGATGAAGGTCATGGAGAATCGTAATGTGCTTAAAGTAACCAAATCAGCTTTCTAACTGAAAAGGCAAATTTTTTGGTGTTTTTTTTGAGAAAAATCACCAT
>OIYG01000945.1_pt1 | contig 24582 bp, 26 predicted proteins | sample 1587861 | NCBI WGS metagenome assembly OIYG01 (sample SAMN03283272) | human gut metagenome | biome: human-associated habitat; material: feces | host: Homo sapiens | place: Peru | collected 2012 | reverse complement strand
GACCTTTCGGGTATGAACCGAACGCTCTAGCCAGCTGAGCTACCTCGCCATAAACAAGCAATTAATATTATAACTGTATTTATTATTTTTGTCAACCGTTTTACAATATTTTTGATAAATTATATAAAGCGGACATATTTGTCCGCTGATAAAATTAGTTCTTATGTTCTGTTTTCTTCTTCTCTTTAGGTATTACTATTTCTTGTTTTTTTTCTTCGTCATCTTTAATTTTAGGTTTTGCAATATTTAGATGTGAAGCAACTTCAGAGATTTCTAAATCTCTACCATTTCCATTTACAACTTCTATTTTTTTTGGTGTATCTTCCATAATTTTCACCTCATTTTATTCATTTACATTTAAATAATAGCATATCAATAAAAAAAATTCAACTTTTTTAAACAAATAATGTAAAAGAAAAGCTTTAAGATTGACTATTTTAAAGAAATAATATAAAATAGTATATATTATTTTGCGAGGTAAGAATAGTGGAAATAGAAAAAATAAAACAAATAATTGAAGGAATAATGTTTGCAGTAGGAAGAGAAGTTTCTGTAAAAGAATTATCTAGTGTGTTAGAGCTAACACCAGAAAATGTAGAAGAAATTATTGAAAATATGAAAATAGAATTTGAAGAACAAGGAAGAGGAATAGAAATAATAAAAGTAGAAAATGGTAATTATCAGCTTTGTTCTAAAAAAGAAATATATGATTATATATATCAAATAATAGATAAAAGAAACAAACCAAATCTTTCACAAGCAGCATTAGAAACTTTAGCAATAATAGCATATAATCCAAAGATTACAAGAGCAGAGATAGAAACAATAAGAGGGGTTAACTCAGATGGAACAATATACAAATTATTAGACCACAACTTAATAGAAGATGCAGGAAGACTAGATGCACCGGGAAGACCTACAACATATAAAACAACAAAGGAATTTTTAAGAATGTTTGGTTATACATCATTAGATGATTTACCAGAACTTCCAAGATATAAATTAGACGAAAATCAACAAATTGTAATAGATGATTTAGTAGAAGAAAAGGTTGAAGAGCAACAAGAGGCTCCATTGCCCGAAAGGGAAGAAGAGAATTTAGAAAATACAGAAAATAATAAACAAGAATAATAATTGGAGGAAAAAAGATGAAATTATCACAAACAGGTATAGGAAATATAAAATTAAATAATTTAGATGAGATGTATCCAGTACAGGATATATTGCTACAAACAGGACAATTAGTACAATATGGAACAGGATTATATGCATATAATAATATTCCACTTTTAGTAAGAAGAAATGTAGAAAAAATAATAGTAGAAAAATTAAATAATCATGGATGTATAGAAGTATTGTTACCAACATTACAACCAGAAAAGCTATGGAAAGATTCAGGAAGATATTCTCATTATGTAGATGATGGAACAATGTTTACAATACAAACAGATAAAGGTGGATTCTGTTTAGCACCAACTGCAGAAGAAGCAATGGTAGAATTTGCAAGAGAAAAATTAAAATCTTATAAAAACTTACCAGTTACTTTTTACCAAATAGGTGAAAAATACAGAAATGAAATAAGAGCAAGAGGATACTTATTAAGAGGAAAAACATTCCCAATGATGGATGCATATAGTTTTAATAGCTCTGAAGAAGACTTAGCAAAAACATATGATAACATAAGAGAAGCATACTTGGAAATATTTAATGAGCTAGGATTAGAAGTTCTTCCTGTTGTAGCAGACAATGGAGCAATGGGAGGAAAAAAATCAGAAGAATTTATGCTTTTATCACCAATAGGTGAAGATACAATACTTTATGACGAGAAGACAAAAACAGCCTTAAATACAGAAATATTAGAAAGAGAAAATTACGAAGAATATTTAAGAGAAGAATATAACATTACAGATATATCTAAATTAGAAAAAAGAAAAGCAATAGAATTAGGACATATATTCCAATTAGGAACAAAATATTCAGAAACAATGAATGGAACATATATAGATAGAGAAGGAAAACAATCTTTATATTATATGGGATGCTATGGGATAGGTGTAAGTAGAACAGTTGCAACAATTTATGAAGAATCAGTATTAAAAAATGATAATGGCAAAGTTCAAGGATTTGTATTACCAGAAAGTGTAGCGCCATACAAATTACAAATAATTCCTAAAATGGATAATGAGGAAAAAGTAAAAGAAGCAGAAGAATTATATAAAAAATTATCAGAAAACAATATAGAATCAATATTAGATGATAGAAAAATAGATTCTATAGGAGCAAAAATAAAAGATTGTAAAGTTTTAGGAACACCATATATGGCAATACTTGGTGATAAAGTGGAAAATGGAAAAGTAGAACTAGAAAATGTAAAAACAGGAGAAAAAGAAATTATAACTATAGGAGAATTAATTAATAAATTAAAAAAATAATATTATAAAAAGAATCAACTCGCATACATATAAGTATGGGAGTTGATTTTTTATGTCTAAAATAATATATTTAGATCATGGTGCGACTACAGCTGTAGATGAAAGAGTGTTGAATAAAATGATACCATATTTTAATATTAGTTATGGAAATCCATCTTCTATGTACGGAATAGGTAGACAGAATAAGATGGTAATAGAAAGAGCAAGACAAGAAGTGGCAAAAGTAATTAATTGTAATCCAAAAGAAATATATTTTACAAGTTGTGGAAGTGAAAGTGATAATTTAGCACTAAAAGGAATAATGTATGCAAACAAAGAAAAAGGAAAACATATAATAACTTCAAAAGTAGAACATCCGGCGATTATGAATACTTGTGCTACATTAAAAAGACAAGGGTTTGATATTACATATTTGAATGTAAATAAAGAAGGTTTTGTTAAATTAGACGAATTAAGAAATGCAATACGAAATGATACAGTCTTAATAAGTATAATGTTTGCAAATAATGAAATTGGAACAATACAAAACATAATGGAAATATCAAAAATAGCAAAAGAAAACAATATAATATTTCACACAGATGCAGTTCAAGCTGTTGGTAATATAAAAATAGATGTACAAAAATTAGGTGTAGATTCATTATCAATGTCTGCACACAAATTTTATGGCCCAAAAGGAGTAGGAGCATTATATGTAAAGAATGATATAAACATTGAGAGAATACAAGATGGAGGACATCAAGAAAAAGGAATGAGAAGCGGAACCGAAAATGTAGCAGGAATAGTAGGATTAGCAGAAGCGTTAAAAATGGCATATAAAGAACTGGATGAAAATAATAAAAAAATATTAGAAAATAGAAATTATTTCATAGAAGAAATAAAAGAAAACTTTAAAGAAACAACTATCAATGGAAACTTAGAACATAGACTACCAGGAAATATTAATGTAACATTTAAAGGAAAGGATTCATTAGAAATATTGCTTAAACTAGATGAATATGGAATATGTGCATCAAGTGGTTCTGCATGCTCAACAGGAGAGGATAAACCATCACATGTATTAACAGCAATAGGATTAAGTCCAGAAGAAGCATTTAGTACAATAAGATTCTCGTTAGGAAAAGAAAATATAAAAGAAGATATAGATTATACAATATCAATTTTATCTAAGATTTGAAAAAAAATAATAAATATGGTATAATATTCTTATAAGAGTCCCAAGGGACAAAATTTAAAGATAAAACACTTAAAGGAGACTACTCAAATGAAAAAATCTTTAAAAATCTTTATTAAGGCCATTATTACAGTTGCATTATTTGCAGCAGGAGCTATTTTGGGAGCTGTGATTCCAGAATATCTCAAACTATACATAGTTATAGTTAGTGGCTGCGTAGCCGTTTTATTCTTTATAATGGTAGGATTTAACGGACGAAAAAAAGAAGTTGTTGTACTCGACGATGATGAAAATGTTGATGAAAACTAAATTTCTTCTCCCTCATAAGAGGGAGTTTTTTATATTATAGGAAAGTATAAAAAAATTATTCTATTCCGCTTTTTTATTTATCATTTTTTCCAAAATTTGAATTGCATTTGTTGCAGCACCCTTTCTAATATTATCTGCCACAACCCAAAAATTTAAACCGTATTTAACACTATAATCTCTACGAATTCTACCAATAAATACATCATCAAATCCAGAACAATTACATGCAAGAGGATATAAGTTGTTTTTTACATCATCTATGACCTTTAATCCTTGAGTGGTATCTAATTTTTTTATCAAATCTTTAATATCAAAATCACATTCTAATTCAACATTGATGCTTTCGCTATGACAATTGAATACAGGAACTCTAACACAAGTAGCTGTAACAGATAAATCAGGTCTATGTAATATTTTTCGTGTTTCATTAATCATTTTTTCTTCTTCTTTTGTATATCCATTCTCCAAAAAATCATCAATATGTGGCAAGCAATTATTAAAAATTTGATGAGGAAATTTTTTATTTGGAAGACCTTTTAATCCATTTTCCAAATCTCTTATGCCATTAATTCCAGCACCAGAAACAGCTTGATAAGTTGAATATACAATTCTTTTTATTTTATAATTATTGTCTAAAACTTTTAAAGGAATAACAGCTTGAATTGTTGAACAATTTGGATTAGCAATAATTCCCTGATTCTTATTGATATCTTCAGGATTTACTTCAGGAACTACTAAAGGAACATTATCGTCCATTCTAAAAGCGCTACTGTTATCAATAACAATACAACCATTTTCTGAAGCAATAGGGGAATTCAACTTAGAAGTATATCCACCAGCTGAAAAAATAGCGAAATCAAAATGCTCATCAACAAAAGAATTAATTGTTAATTCTCTTACAACATAATCTTTTTCTTTAAAATTAATTACTTTGCCAGCGGATTTTTTAGAACTAAATAAAACATACTCATAAATAGGTAAATCTTTAGTAGACAATATTTCTAAAATTTTTCTACCAACTAAACCGGTAGCTCCAACAATTGCTAACTTATACATAAAAACACCTCAAGATATTATATTAAATAAATATATCTAGTGTTATTAAAAATAAAGAATTATTTTATTGACTTGAATGAATATTAGATATATACTTTAAAAGAAAAAAATGGAAAGGAAGAAACAAATGAAAAAATATTATTTACATGAATGCATACGACATGGTGATAGCATGAAGAAAGATAATAAGGGGATTACTCTAATAGCGCTGATTATTACAATAATAATATTGCTAATATTAGCAATAGTTTCAATAAAAATAGTAACAAGTGAAAAATTGATAAAAAATGCAAATACAGCTGTATCAAATTATACTGTAGCTAAAGAAGAAGAAACATTAAATATTGCGTATTCGGATTATAAAATAGGAGTAATCAAGGAAAAAACATATAAATTCCAAGAGGCATTAGATAACAACAATGCAGAAGCAACTGTAGAAGAAGAAACAGATAATTATTGGAAAATTAAATTTAAAGAAACTAATAATACATATATTTTATATAAAAAAGATGGAAAAATAGAAAAAACAGCTAACAAAAATGTGCCAAAGAACTTGAAAGTTGGAGATTATGTGGATTACCCATCATTAAGCAAGAAGGGAAGACAGTCTTGGGTTGAAAGAACTGAGTCAGGAATCTCATATGGTTCAAAAACTTCAAAACAAGGTTATGATCTTGATATAACAACTAAAAGTGGTGGCTGGAGAGTAATGAAGATAGATGAAAGTACAGGAAAAATTACCTTAGTTAGTGCTACAGCATCAACACCTAATAATTCATCTGATGGTGAATTGGTATTAAAGAGCGAGCAAGTATATAATAATGGGGTTTTATTGTTAAATAGAATTTGCGATGAATTATATAGTATAGATGGTTATGGAAAAGCAAGAAGTATGAATTTAGAAGATTTAAATCAATTATTAGGAACAGTATCATCACCTATAGCAACTACAACCTTAAATGTGAGGTTTTCAGCTGAGAATGCTGAAAGAGACAATAGTTATTATCCAGCTAGATTGCAAGAAGAACAAGGAATTGCAATTGATAGTGATGATGTATCAAAAACAGGATTAACTAAAAGTGAAGGTGGAAAAGAAGTATATAAAAATAGTGAGGCAATTTATGATAAAACAAATACTAATACTATAGGTACTGATCAAAATGTAACATATAAAAATTATAATAAAACTTTAAAACTAGCTTATACAGAAACTTGGAGGGACGAGACTAACGCAAGAATAAATAAGTTGACGGATACTACTATTAAAGAATTAGTACTAGGAAAAGATGAAACAAGAACTTGGTGGCTAGCTACAAGGTCATTAGGTATGGGAACATGGTGGAATAATAAAGTTGCATATTATGGCATGTTTGAAGTTGTAAATGGAAAGAGTTTATCACAGGAATCAAATTTTGCTTCATTATCACAAGTAGATGCAAATTGGGTTAGTACATGTGATAAGAATTATGAAAGCGGTGTGGGACAAATAGCAGGATGGTTTAGACCTGTTATAGAACTAGATGATAATGTAAGTATAGATACATCCGAATCTGATACAGATGGAGATGGAACAGTACAAGATGGAAGCTTTGAACAACCTTGGGCAATTGTTAAATAATAAAACATAGATAGAAACAGTTATGTAAAAACTAACTGTTTTTATTTATTATAATTTTAAAAAGCTAGTTTACTATAAAATGGTGTTCTAAAAGAAAATGAAACTTCATACAAATTAGTAATATGATAAAGGAGGAGATACGTAGTGGAAAATAGCCAAGAAAATTTATATGTGAAAATACTAAAAGGATTATTTATTTCTTTTTGTATTACTTTAATAGGGATATTAATTTTTTCAATAGTATTAACATATAGCAATATTTCAGAAACAACAGTACCAATTGTTATAATAGCAATATCTTTTGTTAGTATATTAATAGGAAGTACAATTTCAACAAGAAAGATAAGTAAAAATGGAATGGTTAATGGAGGAATTATTGGAGGGATATACATAATAATGATATATTTAATATCAAGTATAATATCCGGAAATTTTGCTTTAAATATGTACTCTATAATAATGATTGTTCTTGGAATATTGGCTGGATTAATAGGGGGAATATTAGGAATAAATTCATAAAAAAAGATACAGGTGTTAGCGCCTGTATCTTCTTTTTTATATTATTTATTTTTATCATCTTTCATTACTTCTTTTATAGCACCCAAACTACTTAAAGCAGATGTTGCTTCGAAAGGAATAAATACTTTATTTGCTTCACCATCAGCTACTTCTTTTAATGCCTCTAAAGATTTTAATTGAACAATCTTATCATCTGGTTTTGCAGTTTTTAAAGCTCCATAAACCATTTCAATTTCTTTAGCTTTAGCTTCAGCAACCTTTTTAATTGCTTCAGCTTCACCGGCAGCTTTTCTTATTTTTGATTCTTTATCAGCTTCGGCTTGTAATATAGCAGCTTCTTTTTGACCTTCAGCAATAGTTATAGCAGATTGTCTTTCACCTTCAGCTTGTAGAATTAAAGCTCTTTTATTTCTTTCTGCATTCATTTGTTTTTCCATTGCATCACGAATGTCTGCAGGTGGTGTAATATCCTTAATTTCAACTCTATCTACTTTACAACCCCATTGGTCTGTAGCTTCGTCTAATATTACTCTTAATTTATCATTAATAGCATCTCTTGAACTGAAAGTTTGATCTAAATCCATTTTACCAACAATATCACGAATTGTTGTTATTGCCAAGTATTCAATACCTTTCTTTAATGATTGAATTTCATAAACAGCTTTTGCAGGATCTGTTATCTTATAGAACACAACAGTGTCTATTGTAATTGTAACATTATCTTGAGTAATAACTCCTTGAGGTGGAACGTCCATTGTTTGTTGTTTTAAACTAACAACTGAACGAACTTGGTCAATGAAAGGAATTATAATTGTAAGACCAGCATCAGCAACTTTATAAAATTTTCCTAATCTTTCTATGATGTATACTTCAGATTGTTTTACAATTTTAATTGTTTTGAATGCGATAATTGCAATAATTATCAATAAAATTATTAAAAATACCATTTTAATCCTCCTAAAAAATATATAAATTTAAGCATTTTACTTAAATACTAAAAACAAATTAATATCTAACAATGGCTTTTACACCATCTATATCTAGTACTTCAACTTCTAGTCCTTTTTCTATTTTTACATCTTCAGAACTCTTTGCAGACCAGACTTCAGAACCTATTTTTACTTGTCCTTCACCAGTTATTGGGTTTATTGTTTGAGTAACAATTCCTTTTTTACCGATAATAGAAAAAGCATTTGTTTGAACTTTATCTTTGGGTGAAAATTTATTTACAAAAGGTCTGGTAAAAAATAATAAAACTGTTGAAGACAAGATAAATACCACAGTTTGTATAATTAGGTTATCTGTAAAGAAACTAGTAATCATTGCAAAAAGTGCACCGATTCCAAACCAAAAAACTAGAAATCCTACAGTAGCTATCTCAATTACAAGACAAATTCCTGCAACTATTAACCAAAATTGCCACATAAAAGTACCTCCAATCGTACTTGAATAACAATATAATTATACCATAGTAAGCTAGAAAAATAAACTATTTTGTACGAAAATGTAAAAATAAATATTTTTTCATCAGATTATATTCACGAAAGATTTTTTTTATGGTATATTATATGTGTTAAAATACATAGTAAAAATAAGGAGTATATAATGAGAAGAGATAAAAGAGCACAAAAGAACTATATATTTGGAAATATAATAAAAGCTATAATATTTATATTCTTAATAGGAATTATATTTTATTTAGCACCTAACTATGTCAAAATAGACGAGGCAAAGAAAAAAATAAATTTAGTAATAAATAATAACAATGTAACAGTAAAATTAAAAAATGATATGTATATTAATGATAAAAAAGTAGTATACATGTCTATAACAGATGTGAAAAATTATTTAGATAAATATATATATTATGATACACAAAATAAACAAGTAATAACAACATATGGTGAAAAAATCGGAATATTATCTACAGATAAAAATATTATAAATATAAATAATTCTACATTAAACATATTATCAGGAATTGAAGTTAAAAATGATGAAATATATTTACCAATAACACAAATGGCTACAGTATATAATATGGAAATGACATATATAACAGATAAAAATACATTAGTAATGGATTCATTAGAAAAAGAATTGATAAAAGCAGATGTATCATCAAAAGTTAGTGTTAAGTATAAAAATACAGTATTTTCAAAGACAGTTGATAGAGTGAATAAAGGTAGTAAAGTAATAGTAGTAGAAGAAAAAGATGGTTGGTCTAAAATAAGAACAAATGCTGGTAAAATTGGATATGTAAAAACATCAAAATTACAAAATAAATATTATGTTAGACAAAATTTAAATGATGTCAAAAAACAAAGTACAGCAAAAATAAATATGGTATGGGATTATTTTTCTGAATATGGAAAAGCTAAAAATAGAAACGGTACAACAATAGACGGCGTTAATGTAGTATCACCATCATTCTTTACAGTTGTAAAAAATGGCAATGGAAAGATAAATGAAAATGTAGGAAATAACGGACTTAATTATATAAATTGGGCAAAACAAAATGGATATAAAGTTTGGGCGATGGTATCAAATAATGCAAATAAAGATACAACATCAACAATACTAAATTCTTATACATTAAGAACAAATATGATAAATACTATAGTATCATTAGCAAACAAATACAATTTAGATGGAATAAATATAGATTTTGAAAACATGAATGAGTCAGATAAATCAATGTTCTCAAGATTTATAATAGAATTAGAACCTAAATTAAAAGAGGCAGGAAAGACATTATCGGTAGATGTGACAGCACCAGATGGTGGAGGAGATTGGTCAGAGTGTTATGAAAGAGATGTTATTGGAAACGTAGCAGACTATATAGTATTTATGGCATATGATCAAAATGGGGCTTATTCATCAAAAGAAGGAACTACAGCAGGATACAACTGGGTAGAAACAAATTTAAATAAATTTATAAAAAGAGAAGAAATACCAAGTAACAAAATAGTATTAGGAATGCCATTTTATACAAGATTATGGAAAGAAGAAAATGGAAATATCACAAGTAAAACGGTTAACATGAAAAATATTGATACAGTTATACCAAGTGATGTACAACGAACATGGGATGATACATTAAAACAAAATTATGTTAAGTACACACAAGATTCAGTAGTATATAAAATGTGGATAGAAGATGAAGCATCAATAAAAGAAAAAGTAGGGCTAGTTAGAAAATATAATTTGGCTGGTGTAGCAAGTTGGGAAAAGGACAGAGAAAAAGATACGATTTGGGCAGTAATAAAAGCAGAACTAGAAAATCAAACAAACTAGAGAAAATAACGAAATTATGAAAAAATAGTTGTAAAAAGCAAGAGAAACTGATATACTTTATTATATCAGTTTTTTGCATTACAAAGGAGGTTTAGTAATGAGTGACGAAAAACAAAAAGAAGAAGAAAAAATAGAATTCATTCCAAAAGACGAAAACAATGAAGAAAGTGGAATAAAAATTGCAGATGATGTAGTAGCAGTAATTGCTGGAAAAGCGGCATCAGAAGTTTCGGGCGTATTTGGAATGGCAGGAGGATTTGCAGGAGGAATAACAGAAGTGTTTGGAAAGAAAAACTTTTCCAAAGGCATAAAAGTGGATGTAGAAGAAAAAAGCGTAAAAATAGATGTAAATATTATCGTAGAATATGGAGCAAGAATACCAGATGTAGCATTTGAAATACAAAACAGAGTAAAAAAAGCAGTTGAAAGTATGACAGGACTAACAGTGCCAGAAGTTAATGTTCATGTTCAAGGTGTTAACACAGAAATTCAAGAAAAAAAGAATGAAGAACCTGACAAAAAATCAGAAGAATAATTTATAAAAAACGGAGGAAAAAGAAATGAAATTTTTAGAAAGATTATCTTTAGCAATATTTTCAATAATAATATTAGTATTATCAGTAATAATGAGTTTAATGGCTTTTGGCTGGATAGAAGTATCAGCAATAGCATATGGATTAGCATGGTTATTATCAGTGCCTAGTGCAGTAAACACAGCATTAGTAATAGCAGTAATATTGATTCTATTATCAATTAAGTGTTTATTCTTCTCATCAAGAGAAAAAAATGATAAAACAGAAGGAATATTACTAGAAAATGAAAATGGAAAGTTATTAATATCTGTTGATACAATAGAAAACTTAATAAAAGGAGTTGTATCAGGATTTTCAAATGTAAAATCAATGTCTTGCAAAGTAAATTTAGACAAGCAAATAAACAATGTAAGAGTAGACTTGAATTTGACTGTAGGAGCAGATACAGTAATAAAAGAATTATCAATGAATATTCAAGATAGAATAAAAGAAGTAGTAAAAAATACCACTGAATTAGATATAAAAGAAATTAATATAAAAATAAAAGACATAGATAATTCAAAAAATACTCAAAATAGCTAATTAGAATTAATTAGGAGGAATAATAAAATGGAAGAAATAAAGAAATTTATAAAAGACTATTGTGGAGCAATAATAGGTGGACTTGTTGCAGTATTAATACTTTGCACAGGACTATACAAATTAGTAGTTGGAATTATATTAATTACAATAGGAATATTTGTTGGAAACTATGTTCAAAAAAATAAAGATGATGTAAAAGACAAACTAAAAAAATTCATAGATAAAATGTAAATAATAAATGAAGAAGGGAACAATAAAAATGAACAGATCTGCAGCAAGAGAGGAAACTTTTAAATTACTATATAGTTTAGAAGTACAAAAAAAAGAAGAAATACAAGAACAAGTAGAATTATATTTAGAAAGTCAAAATATAACAAATAAAGAAAGCAAAGAATATATAAGCTCTACAGTATTAGGTATAGAAAAAAATATAGATACAATAAAAGAAGATATAACTAAAAATTTGAAATCTGGCTGGACAATAGAAAGAATATCAAAAGTTGATTTAGCCTTATTAAAGCTTGCAATATATGAAATATTATTTACAGATACACCATATAAAGTTGCAATAAATGAAGTTGTGGAATTATCTAAAAAATATAGTGAAGATGGTTCTTCAAATTTTATAAATGGAGTATTGGCAAGTATTGTAAAAGAAAATGAGGAAAACTAATGAAACCAGAACCAATTACAGTAACGCAATTAAATAGTTATATAAAAAATAAAATGGCAAATGATGAATACTTAAATACAGTTTATATAAAAGGAGAAATCTCTAATTACAAACATCATTACACAGGCCATTTATATTTTACGTTAAAAGATGAAAATTCTTTAATAAAATGTATTATGTTTAAAACATATACTTCACATTTAGACTTTGAACCAAAAGATGGTATGAAAGTTTTGATACTAGGCACGGTGTCAGTATTTGAAAGAGATGGCGTTTATCAAATATATTGTAAAGCAATGCAAGAAGATGGTTTAGGAAGTTTGTATACAGCATATGAACAATTAAAAGTGAAATTAGAAGCTGAGGGATTATTTGATAAAGCAAATAAAAAAGAAATACCACTTATGCCTAAAACAATAGGAGTATTAACTTCTCAAACAGGTTCAGTAATAAGAGATATAATAAATGTAAGCACAAGAAGAAATAAGAATGTAAATATAAAATTATTACCAGTGCCAGTACAAGGAGAAGGTGCAAGTATAAAAATTGCAGAAGCAATAGAATTAATGAATGCTAAAAAAATAGCAGATGTAATAATCTTAGCAAGAGGAGGAGGATCATTAGAAGACCTGTGGCCATTTAATGAAGAAATTGTAGCAAGAGCAATATACAAATCTGAAATACCAATAATATCAGCAGTAGGGCATGAAACAGATTTTACAATAGCAGACTTTGTAGCAGATTTAAGGGCACCAACACCATCTGCAGCAGCAGAACTTGCGGTACCAGATGTGAGTAAATTACAAATAGATATAGAAAAATATCAAAATAGATTAAAATTAGCATTAAGCAAAAAGTTAGACTTAATGAAACTAAAATACGAAAAGTGCATAAACACAAGAGCATTTAAAAATCCATATGAGAAAATAGAAAATTATTATTTAACATTAGATAACTATATAAAAATGATAACAATAGGGGTAACAAACAATTACAAAGAAAATAGACATAAGTTTGAAAATATAGTTTCTAAATTAGATTCACTAAGTCCACTAAAAACATTAGTTAGAGGATATTCAATAACACAAAAAAATGGAAAAGTAATAAAATCAGTAAAACAACTAAAAAAAGATGACGATATAGAAATAATATTCTCAGACGGAACAAAACATGCCCAAATAAAATAGGTGTAGGGCGGACGACTCTACTGCGTACGCTGAATTTGTAGAGAACAAACGCTCTAACAGATTCATGTGTGTCCGCCCGTTACCAAAAAGGAATACTAAAATATAAAGGAGGCAAATATGGCAACAGACAAAAAATTTGAAGAAATGATGCAAGAATTAGAACAAATATCACAAGATCTAGAAAAAGGTGACTTATCATTAGACGAATCAATGAAAAAATTTGAAGAAGGAATAGCATTATCAAAAAAATGCTCAGAAATATTAGAAACAGCAGAAAAGAAAATAAAAATATTAATACAAGACGAAGATAAACTAAAAGAAGAAGACTTTGATGTTGAATAAAAAATAGATAGGGGAAAACAATGGAAAACAATTTTATAGGATTCATAACAAATAAATATATATATGTTCCATTAATATTATGGTTCGCTATACAATTATTTAAACTTATATACGATTTAGTAACAACAAAACAATTTAATTTTAAAAGAATAATGGGAGCAGGAGGAATGCCAAGTTCTCATTCAGCAGTTGTAACAAGTTTAGCAACATTAGTAGGAAAAGAATATGGAGTAAATTCAGCAATGTTTGCAATAACACTTATTTTTGCATTTGTAGTAATGTATGATGCATGTGGAGTAAGAAGAGCAGCAGGAAAACAAGCAAAGGTATTAAACGATATAGTAAATACACCAGGACTAAGCAATTTACAAGTTAGAGAAAAATTACAAGAAGCTCTAGGACATACGCCAGCACAAGTTTTCGTAGGAGCATTAATAGGAATTGTAGCAGGAATAATCTTATAATTTATAATAGAGGAGGTACTAATAATGACTGATATAGAAATAGCAAGAAACACAAAATTAGAAAAAATAACAGAAATAGCAAAAAAAATAAATATATCTGAAGAAGACCTAGAACTATATGGTAACTATAAAGCAAAAATTAGTACTAAAGTAAATGAAAAATTAAAAGGCAAAAAAGATGGAAAACTAATATTAGTTACAGCCATAAATCCAACACCTCTAGGAGAAGGAAAAACAACAATTTCAATAGGATTAGCAGACGGACTAAGCCAAATAGGAAAAAATGCAATTTTAACTTTAAGAGAACCATCACTAGGACCAGTATTTGGAATAAAAGGTGGAGCAACAGGTGGAGGACATTCACAAATTGCACCTATGGAAGATATAAATTTACATTTCACGGGAGATATACATGCAATCACATCAGCAAACAACTTGCTATCAGCATTAATAGATAATCACATATTCTTTGGAAATGAATTGAAAATAAAAAAAGTAATATGGAAAAGATGCCTAGATTTAAATGATAGACAATTAAGAAAAATAGAATGTGGACTATCAGGAGAAAAAAATATAGTTCCAAGAGAAGATGGATTTAATATAACAGTAGCATCAGAAATTATGGCAATACTATGCTTGGCTACAGATATAAATGATTTAAAAAGAAGATTAGGAAATATTGTTATTGGATATAATGAAGAAAATAAACCAGTAACAGCGAGAGATTTAAAAGCAGATGGAAGTTTGACTGTACTATTAAAAGATGCTTTAAAACCAAATTTAGTACAAACATTGGAACATACACCTGCAATTGTACATGGAGGACCATTTGCAAATATTGCACATGGATGTAATAGTATAATTGCCACAAAATTAGGAATGAAATTAGCTGATTATACAATTACAGAGGCTGGATTTGGAGCAGACTTAGGAGCAGAAAAATTCATAAATATTAAGTGTAGAACAGCTCAAATTAAACCAGATGCAGTAGTATGCATAGCGACGATGAAAGCATTAAAATATCATGGTGGAGTTCCAAAAGAAGAAATAAAACAAGAAAATATAGAAGCATTAGAAAAAGGAACTAGAAATCTATTCAAGCATATAGAAAATCTAAAAAATAAATTCGGATTAAATGTAATAGTAGCAATAAATAAGTATGTAGATGACTCAGAAAAAGAAATAGAATTTTTAAGAAATAAACTAGAAGAAAACAATGTAGAAATGAGTTTAGTTGAAAGTTGGGAGCATGGAGGAAAAGGAGCTATAGATTTAGCAGAAAAAGTAGTAAATCTATGTGAAAAAGAAACAAAACTAAATTATACATATGATTTAAGCAACTCAATAGAAGAAAAAATAGAAAAAATATCTGAAGAAATATATGGTGCAGAAGGAATAGAAATAAGTTCAGAGGCATTAGAAAAGATAAAATTCATAAAAGATAATGGATATGATAAAATGCCAATATGTATAGCCAAAACACAATATTCATTTTCAGATGACAGTAAAAACTTAGAATGTTCAGAACCATTTAAAATACATGTGCAAGATGTAATATTAAATGCAGGAGCAGAATTTATAGTAATAATTACAGGAAAAATATTTACAATGCCAGGACTACCAAAAGTACCAGCAGCAGAGAACATAGATATAAATAGCAATGGAGAAATAGAGGGATTATTCTAAAAATTTGTATAAAATTATCACTTTTGTAAAAAATAAGATAAAACTAAATTTTTACAAAGGTGATTTTTTTATGGAATTTAAAAATAAAAGAAATAAAATATCTTTTACATTATTAATTATATTTATAATACTTCTTATTTTATACAATATGTTTTTAGAAAACAATATAGTATTAGGACTATCAAAATACGGTTCTAGAGGAAGTGAAGTAACACAAATACAGACAAAATTAAAAAGATGGGGATATTATAAAGGAAATGTAGATGGGATATATGGAAGCGGAACCCTAAGTGCAGTAAAATTATTTCAAAAGAAAAATGGATTAACAGTAGATGGAATAGCAGGAACAAAAACATTAAATGCAATGGGAATATATAACTCATCAAATAGTAGTAGCAGTAGTTCAAATTCAACAAATTTAAACCTACTAAGTAGATTAGTATATGGAGAAGCAAGAGGAGAGCCATACTCAGGACAAGTAGCGGTAGCCGCAGTTGTATTAAATAGAGTAAAAAGCTCTTCATTTCCAAATACAGTATCAGGAGTTATATATCAGTCAGGAGCATTTGATGTAGTAAGTGATGGACAAATAAATATGACACCAAACGAAACAGCAAAAAAAGCAGCACAAGATGCAATAAACGGATGGGATCCATCATATGGAGCAATATACTATTTTAATCCAAGCACAGCAACAAACAAATGGATATGGTCAAGACCAATGACAGTAAAAATAGGAAAACACAGATTTTGTAAATAGAATTATAAAATAGTAAAGTTAGGTAAAATAAATGTAGGGGCGGACGACCCTGTCCGCCTGCTAATAAAAAAGGAATACCAGAAAAAATAAAACCGAAATAAATTTCTTTATTTCGGTTTTCAAGCATCCTTTTCAAACTTAATTAAATCCTCAAGAGAACAATCTAAATATTTGCAAAAATCCTCTAAATACTTAAACGAAATAGAAGAAGTTTCACCATTAATAACTCTATTCAAATTACGAGAAGTAATATTCATATTTTGACAAAGCCAATACTTAGACTTATGTCTTTTCTTCAACAGATCCTCTATATTAAAAACAATCATATAGACCTCCTAAAATTTACTGTAAATATAATTTTAATATAGAAGAAAAATATAAATAAGATATTTACAAATACCTTATTTATAGATATAATAAACTAGAATAAAAATTAAAAACAAAGGAGAGAAAAATGAAACAAAAGAATAATATGGAGTTTAATAAAAAAAATAAATGTAATTATGTAGGAATAGACGACGCTACCGAGTATGCTGAATCTATAAAGAATAATGTAGGGGCGGACAACTCTGTCTGCCCGCTACTAAAAAGGAATACCCAAAAAGGTATTACCCTTGTAGCATTAGTAATAACAATAATAGTCCTATTAATCTTAGCAGCAGTAAGTATAAAAATAGCATTAGATGGAGGACTAATAGAAAAATCAAAAACAGCAGTGACAGTTTATGATGGAGAAAGAATAAAAGAAAGTGTACAATTAGCAGTAGCACAATGTCAAATATCTAGCGAAGGAATAACAGTAAAAAATCTAAAAAAAGCATTAAAAGAAAATGGAATAGAAGAAAGTAAGATTGGTAACATAGATATTGCTAGTGGAAAAGTTACAATAGATGGAAAAGAATATGAATTAGAAGAAAAAAATCATAATAACAATAGTACAACTGAAGCAAAAGACTATTCATATACAGAAGAAGAAAAAAATAAGATGAAGGATGATGGTCAAGGAAATTTTTTTGTGTCTTATAATGACAATAATGGAATAGCGGTAGCTATATTAACTCATATGTATGACAATATAGAAAAAAAGAGTTATTTTGGATTATCAATATTAATAATAATGAAAAATGAAAAATATATTATGGTTCCAATAGATGAAGAAAGTACTCAAGTAATGCAAAAAATGTCTACAACAGGAATTAAGATTGAAAAAGGAAAGAGTTATACTTCAACTGATGGAGCACAATTTGCAAATGGAGAAATATACGCAGGAAAGAGCCCAGTATCAAAATCGGATTTTACAGCAGAACAAATATATTGTGAAAGCTATTTAGATAAAGTAATATCAAACTTAAATAGTTAATAAAAATCTATAAAGTTAAAAGTATTGAATGTTTATATATTCAATACTTTTTTTGTAAATTTATTGTGAAAAGTTTTTATTTCGTTGACAAAATTGAGATTATGAAATATATTAATATATTATTATTGAAATTAATAATATAGATATATACTAAAAACAGAAAGGAAAATGATATGTTTAAACTATTAAAAAATTTACAAAAAAGAGATTGGATATTAATTGTAATTTCATTTATATTAATATTTGCACAAGTATGGCTAGAACTAAAAATGCCAGATTATATGTCTCAAATAACTAAATTGGTTCAAACGCCTGGAAGTCAGATGTCTGAAATATTAACTAATGGAGGATATATGGTAGGTTGTGCGTTAGGAAGTTTACTAGCAGCAGTCGTTACAGGATATTTTATATCTGGTATTTCGTCATCTTTTTCAATGAATGTTAGAAAAAAATTATTTAATAAAGTAGAAGATTTATCAATGCAAGAAATTAAACAATTTTCTACAAGCAGTTTAATTACAAGAACAACCAATGATATAACACAAATGGAAATGGTAATTGCTATGGGATTGCAATTACTTATTAAAGCGCCAATAACTGTTATATGGGCAATTACCAAAATATTAAATAAGGGTTGGCAATGGAGCGTAGCAACTGGTGTTGGAGTTGTTGTATTAATGTTAACTGTAGGAATACTAACAGTAATTGTTATGCCAAGATTTAAAATTGTTCAAAAATTGATTGATAAAATAAATGGTGTTACAAGAGAAAATTTAACAGGAATTCGTGTTGTAAGAGCATTTAATGCTGAAGAATATCAACAAGGAAAATTTGAAGAAGTAAATAATAGACTAACTAATCAACAATTATTTAACCAAAAAGCATTTGCAGTATTGCAACCAATGATTTACTTAGTAATGCATGTACTAACATTATCAATTTATTATATAGGTGCAATACTAATAAAAGATGCAACATTCCAAAACAAGATATCATTGTTTGGCGATATGGTTGTATTTAGTTCATATGCAATACAAGTTATAATGTCTTTCTTAATGCTTGCAATGATATTTATGATGCTTCCAAGAGCAGAAGTATCTGCAAACCGTGTTAATGAGGTATTAGATACAAAATCTAGTATTGAACCAGGAAAATTAAATAAAGATACATCAAAAGAAAAAGGAACAGTTGAATTTAAAAATGTTTCATTTAAATATCCAGATGCAGATGAATATCTACTAGAGAATATATCATTTAAAGTTAATAAGGGAGAAACAGTAGCATTCATAGGTTCAACTGGTAGTGGAAAGTCAACATTAATAAGTTTAGTACCAAGATTTTATGATGCAACAGAAGGCGAAGTACTTGTTGATGGAATTAATGTAAAAGAATATTCAGAAGAAATTTTAAATAATAAAATAGGATTTGTTCCACAAAAAGCAGTAATGTTTAATGGTACTGTTTCAACAAATGTAGCTTATGGAGATAATGGAAAAGGTAAAAAAACAGAAGAAAAAATAAAAGAAGCAATATATGTAGCACAAGGAAAAGAATTTGTAGAAAAAATGGATGATGGATATAATTCACATATAGCACAAGGTGGAACTAATGTATCTGGAGGTCAAAAACAAAGATTAGCAATTGCAAGAGCAATTGCAAGAGATCCAGAAATATATATTTTTGATGATAGCTTTTCTGCATTAGATTATAAAACAGATAGTATATTAAGAAAAGAATTGAAAAAATATACAAAAGAAGCAACAAGTTTAATTGTAGCTCAAAGAATAGGAACAATATTAAATGCAGATAAAATTATAGTATTGGATGATGGAAAATGTGTAGGAATGGGAACACATAAAGAATTATTAAAGAATTGTGAAGTTTATAAACAAATAGCTTTATCTCAGTTATCAGAAGAAGAATTGCAATAAAATGTATATACTTTAATGTGCGTCAGCCCGTTACTTATAAGGAATACATTAATAAAAAAGAGAAAGGAAAAATAAAAATGCGGAATAGAAAATGAAGAAAAAAGAACTCCTAATAGACCAAATAGAGGGCCAGGTGCTAGAATGAATGCAGGAGAAAAAGCAAAAGATTTCAAAAGTGCAATAAAGAGATTGTTTAAAGAATTAAAAGGTTTTAAAATTCTAATAACAGTAGCAATAATTTTAGCGATATTAAGTGCAGTGCTATCAATTGTTGCACCAGATCAATTGTCAAATTTAACAGATGAAATTTCAGCAGGTCTAAGAGGCAATATGAATATGGAAAATATAAAACATATTACATTATTGCTATTAGGATTATACATAGGAAGTGCAATATTTAACTATATCCAATCTGTTTGTATGACAGATGTAGCAAATAAATTTGCTAAGAGCTTAAGAAGTAGAATATCAGTAAAAATAAACAAATTACCATTAAAATATTTTGATAAACATCAATCAGGAGATATTTTATCAAGGGTAACAAATGATATAGATACAATAGCACAAAGTATGAACCAGTCATTAGGAATGTTGGTAAATAGTGTAACATTATTTTTAGGTTCAATTGTTATGATGTTTTACACAAACTGGATTATGGCACTTACTGCAATAGGAGCAAGTTTGTTAGGATTTATTGGAATGTTCTTTATATTAAGTAAATCTCAAAAATACTTCATAGCAAGACAAGAAGAGCTAGGAGAATTAAATGGACATATAGAAGAAATTTATTCTGGAATCAATGTAGTAAAAGTATATAATGGAAAAAATGAGGCTAACAAAAAGTTTGATGAGTTAAATAAGAAGGTAAAAGAAGCGAATAGAAAAAGCCAATTTTTATCAGGTTTAATGCAACTAGTAATGAATTTTATTGGAAATTTTGGATATGTAGCAGTATGTATTGTAGGTGCATTACTTGCAATGAATAATGTAATAACATTTGGTGTTATTGTAGCATTTATGACATATGTAAGATTATTTACTAATCCATTATCACAAATAGCACAAAGTATGACATCTCTTCAATCAACAGCAGCAGCTAGTGAAAGAGTTTTTGAATTTGTAGATGAACCAGAAATGAAAAAAGAAGATGAGTTAACTAAAGTCTTAAAAAAAGAAGATGTAAAAGGAAAAATAGAATTTAATAATGTAGTATTCCAATATGATGATAATGATAAGCCTACAATTAAGAACTTTACTGCAACTGCAATGCCAGGACAGAAAATTGCAATTGTTGGACCAACAGGAGCAGGAAAAACTACTATGGTAAATCTTCTTATGAAATTCTATGATATAAATTCTGGAGAAATAAAAATAGATGGTATATCAACAAAAGAACTAACAAGAGAAAATATACATGACTTATTTACAATGGTATTACAGGATACATGGTTATTTGATGGAACAGTTAAAGAAAATATAATTTATAACAGAGAAAATGTTAGTGACGAAAAAATAGTAGAAGTTTGTAAAGAAGTAGGATTAGATCACTTTATAAAAACATTGCCACATGGATACAACTCAAAATTATCAGATAATGATAGTGTATCTGCAGGTCAAAGACAATTACTAACAATTGCAAGAGGAATGATAGAAGATAGTCCATTTTTAATTCTTGATGAAGCAACATCTAATGTAGATACAAGAACAGAAGAATTAGTACAAAAAGCAATGGATAAATTAACAGAAGGAAAAACATCATTCATTATTGCACATAGATTATCAACAATAAAAAATGCAGACTTAATTCTAGTAATGAAAGAAGGAAACATAGTAGAACAAGGAAACCACGAAGAATTAATGAAAAAGAATGGCGCATACGCAGAACTATATAACTCACAGTTCGATTCAATAGAATAAAATAAGAAAAAATAACATGAAAAATTTAAAAATCATGTTATTTTTCTTTTGACAAATTTTCAAAAAAATGATATTATAGTAGAGTTGCTATTTAGAAAAAAAGGAGGAAACAATGAACAAAGAAGAAAATATATTAGGAACAGAAAAGATAGGAAAATTGATACTTAAATTCTCTGTACCATGCATAATATCAATGCTTGTTAACTCATTATATAATATAGTTGACCAAATTTTTATTGGATGGGGAGTTGGATATTTAGGAAACGGAGCAACAAATATAGTATTCCCAATTACAATGATTTGTTTGGCATTTGCGTTAATGTTTGGTGATGGAACATCAGCATATTTAAGTTTAAAATTAGGAGAAAAGAAGGAAAAAGAAGCATCAAAAGGTGTTGCAAATGGAATATTAACATCAGCAATTATAGCAATATTGTTTTGTATAATAACATTAGTATTTTTACCATACTTGCTAAATATATTTGGATGTACTGATGCATTAAGACCATATGCGTTAAAATATGGTGGAGTTATAGCAATAGGAATACCTTTTATGATGATAGGAATAACATTAAACTCTATTATAAGAGCAGATGGTAGTCCAAAATACTCAATGATATCAATGGTATCAGGAGCTGTTTTAAATACAATATTAGATCCAATCTTTATATTTGTATTAAAAATGGGAGTAGAAGGAGCAGCTATTGCTACTATATTTAGTCAGTTTGTTACATTTGTGTTAAATGCTTTGTATATAAGAAGATTTAAATCTGTAAAACTATCAAAGGAACTATTTAAACCAGAAATAAAAGTTATTAAGAAAATAGTATTATTAGGAATAAGTAGTTTTATAAACCAAATGAGTATAGTTCTTGTATTGGCTGCGGAAAATAATTTACTTGGAAAATATGGAGCACAATCTGAGTTTGGTTCAGACATACCAATTACAGTTCTAGGAATTGTAATGAAAATAAGCCAAATACTAAATAGTATAATTATAGGAGTTGCAGTAGGTGCACAACCTATATTTGGATATAATTTTGGTGCTAAAAATTATGAAAGAGTTAAAAGTGCATTAAAAAGAGTGCTAGGAATAGGTGTAATAATTAGTATAATTGCATTTACACTATTCCAAACAATACCAGATAAATTGATTTCTATATTTGGTAGTGGTGATGAATTATATATGAAGTTTGCTTGTATAGCATTTAGAACTTATTTAATGTTGTGCATATTCAATGGAATTCAAATTCCAGCAGGAATATTTTTCCAAGCAATTGGAAAAAGTTCAAAGAGTGCAATATTATCATTATCTAGACAAATCGCATTTTTAATTCCAGCAATGATAATATTTAGCGGTATATGGGGAATAAGAGGAATTCTTTATGCAGGACCATTTGCGGACGGATTAGCATTTATTTTAGCTGCATCACTTATAATATATGAAGTAAAGAATTTAAATAAAAATAACAATGAGAAACAACATTTATTAGAAAGCGTAAGTGAAAATAGCAATACAGATAAACACATAATAATAACAATAGCAAGAGAATATGGTTCAGGAGGAAGATATCTAGGAAAGTTAATTGCAGAAAAATTAGAAATTAAATTATATGATAAAGAACTAATAGAACAAATAGCACAAAAAACTGGATTATCAGAAGAATACATAGAAAATAATGAACAAAAAAGAAAGTTACTAGATGGATTTAATAGTGGATATTATTCAGGATTAACAAATGCAGATGAATTATTTGTAACAGAAAATAATTTGATAAAAGAAATAGCACAAAAAGAATCTTGTGTAATAATAGGACGATGTGCAGACTTTATATTAAAAGATAGAAAAGATGTATTCAAAATATTTGTATATAGTAGCATGGAAGACAAAATAAAAAGAGCAACAGAAATATATGGATTTAGTAAAGAAAAAGCACAAAAAGAAATAAAAAGAATAAATAAATTAAGAGCAAATCATTATAAATATTATACAGAGCATGAATGGACAGATTATCAAAATTATGATTTATGCATAAATAGTGATACACTTGGAATAGAAAAAACAGCAGAAATGATATGCGAAACAATAAAAGAAAAAGTAAATAATTAAGAAAAATAGTATCGTTTAGATACTATTTTTTTTGCACGAATTAATTCACTGAAAAAAATTTAAAAAATTTTTTTGGATTTGTTCATATTTTATAAAAAAAAGATAAGAATAATAATATGAAATTTGAAATGGAGGAATAATAATGAAAGTAAAAGATTGTATGTGTAATGATGTTTGTTTTTGTACACCAGAAACAACAATATGTGATGCAGCTAAAAAGATGTGTGATAATCATATAGGTTGTATACCAGTATGCGATTGTAATGATTGTGTTGTTGGAATATTAACAGATAGAGATATTATCTTAAGAAGTGTGGCATGTGGTAAAGATTCTAATAGCACAAAAGTAAGCGATGTTATGAGTAAAGAAGCAAAATGTTGTGATTGTAACACAGATATAGCAGAAGCTTCAAAGATAATGGGACAAGAACAAGTAAGAAGAATTCCTGTAACAGAAAATGGAAAATTAGTAGGAATGTTAACATTAGGAGATATGGCAAGAAATCAACAAATAAATAATGAATTTGTTGGAAAAACAGCAGAATGTATATGTGGATGCAATGATAAAAATGCACAATAAATTGTAATTTGTCTTGCATATCATTGTTCAGCTTAAAGGTTGTAGTTGTCCT
>OIYG01000941.1_pt1 | contig 24686 bp, 30 predicted proteins | sample 1587861 | NCBI WGS metagenome assembly OIYG01 (sample SAMN03283272) | human gut metagenome | biome: human-associated habitat; material: feces | host: Homo sapiens | place: Peru | collected 2012 | reverse complement strand
ATTTTTATCTCCTTTTTAAGTCATCTATTATATGAATTATTATTAAAAAAATTGTAGAAATGTATTAAAAAAAACAAACATTTAAAATATTTGTTTTCTATCTATAAATTTAACTATTCATTTCTATTTTTATACTGAAATATAATTGGAGTTCCTTCAAAATCAAAACTTTCTCTTATTTTGTTTTCTAAATATCTTTCATACGAAAAATGAACTAAACCTTTATTATTTACGTGAAAAGTAATCTTTGGAGGAGTAATGCCTGTTTGAGATGTAAAATATATTTTAAGTCTTTTACCCTTATATGATGGTGGTGCATTTAAAGTTACAGCATCTGTTATAACATCATTTAAAATGCTAGTTTTAACCAATCTATGTGAGTTTTCAAACACCTTAATAACTTCTGGCATAAGAGTATGCATTCTTTTCTTAGTTTTAGCAGATAAAAATACAATTGGAACATAACTTAAAAATTGAAATTCTGCACGAATTTTTTTAGTAAATTCCTTTATGAAATCGTTTTTATCAGAAACAGTATCACATTTATTTACCACTAAAACAAGTGCCTTACCTGCTTCTAATGCATAACTTGCTATATGCTTATCATGTTCTATAATTCCTTCTTCTGCATTTATTACTATAAGACAAACATCTGATCTATCAATTGCTTTAATACTTCTTAAAAGACTATATTTTTCAATAGATTCATATACTTTTCCTTTTTTTCTCATTCCTGCCGTATCAATAACTACAAATGGTCTTTGTTCATACATAAATTCTGTATCAACTGTATCGCGAGTTGTTCCTGCAACATCACTTACTATAGCTCTTTCTTCATTTAGTATAGCATTTACTAAAGATGACTTACCTACATTTGGTCTTCCTATCAAACAAAATTTTAACACATCGCTAGGATATTCATCTTGTATATTTTTTTCAAAATTATTTGTTACCTCATCTAATAAATTATCTATTCCTATATTATGTTCACCTGATACTTGAATATAATACTCAAAACCTAATTCATAAAAATCATATATATTTTCTAATGTTTTCTTATTATCTACTTTATTAATAGCTACAACAACTTTTTTATTACTACGTCTCAATATATCCCTTACAACTATATCATTTAAAGTAATTCCTTCTTTTCCGTCAACTATAAATATAACAACATCAGCCTCGTCTATTGCTATTTCAGCTTGCATTTTTATTTCTTTATTAAATTTGTCATCACCAATATCAATTCCACCAGTATCAATTACATTAAATTTATAATCATTATAATTTGCAGTTCCATATATTCTATCTCTTGTAACACCAGGTGTATCTTCTATAATAGCCTTTTTCTTACCTACTAATCTATTAAATATAGTTGACTTACCTACATTTGGTCTTCCAACTAATGCAACAGTTGGTAACTTCATAATATATCACCTCTTTTTGCTAAATAATTATAACATAAAAAAAGAAGTTTATAAAGCATTTACCTCATAAACTTCCTTATGTATAATACTTTGTATTTCTTTTTTACCTAGTTTAGTTTTAGAAGAAAATAATACAAGTTCATCTCCTATTGCTAAATCTATATTATCTGTTATTTGCTTTTTATATTTTTCTCTTTGGGTAGCTCCTATTTTATCAACCTTAGTTGCAATTAAAGTTACCTTTACTCCATGAAACTTTAAGAAATTATACATTAAAAGATCATCTTCAGTTGGTTTATGTCTGAAATCAATTAACATAAATACTTGATTTAAATTTTCTCTTTCAGATAAATATTCTTCTATCATCATACCAAATTTTTTCTGATCTTGTTTACCAGTTGATGTATATCCATACCCTGGAACATCAACTAAATAAAAATCTTCATTTACCCTATAAAAATTAATTGTTTGAGTTTTACCTGGCTTACTTGATATTCTAGCTAGATTTTTTCTTTCTAAGATAGAATTAATAAAACTAGATTTACCAACATTACTTCTTCCTAAAAGCAAAAACTCTTGCTTATTATCAGTTGGATACTGACTTCTTCTAACCGCTATAATGGGTTCATCTACATCAGTTATTTTCATATATTTATCACCTACGATTATATTATAGCAAAATAAAGTAAAATCTTCAAATTGCGATAGGTATTATAACAAATATACCTATAAAATGCAAATTATACTAAATAATAAATAAGACAAAAGTCTTATTTATTACTATTATTAGTTAAAATAAATCCTATTAAACCTACTATTACAATAAGCATACCTATAATAATTATACCACCGTTACCATGTTTACCAGAAAAAGCTTCTTTTACAACTGATGCGGTATATAAATATCCATAATGTTTCATAGATATTTTATCAAATAAATCAACTACATTTTCTACATTTCGTTCCATATTAATCCTCCATAAGAAAGAAAAGTATTACTTCTTTTCTTTTTCTAATTTCAATATAACTTCATTATCTAAAGTTGTAAAATACATTATAAACGTTACAAAGGTTGCTACTGAAGTAATCAATAATAATCCTGGGTATGTAGATTGAATTATCATTGCTACTGCACCTAATGTTGTTAAAATAAATAAAGATGAATATCTAGATGCTACTTTCTTATTTATATTGAAAAACATTAAAAGTAAACAATATATAATAAATGCCAAAGATAAGCTATAAACCAAATCTACACCTGGACCATATGTATATCTTATTTCACCTTTATTTACTAAATGAATTGGTAAAGCCATTACAGCAATACAAGATAAAATATATATTATACTAAAAATTATATTTTCATATTTTATTCTGTTTATTTTTGTCTCTGATATATTTGATATGTACTTAGTAAATAGCATAATCCAAGTAATTAAATATACTAAATAAAATTTTAAAATAAATTTACTTAATATAGGCATTTTCGTTATATTAAATGCAGCATAACTACATAATAGTTCTGCAACTAAACCAATAAAATTAACCAATATTAAAAATTTTAAGGTATTATTTTTTATTCTTCTATTTTTAAAATAAAGAACAATAAGTAAAATACTATAAAATAAACTTATTACTGGAAAAAATATTCCACTACCCATTAAATACCACCTCTAATAAAATAATATAATATTTTTTTTAAATAATAAATATTTTTTTATGTTAATTTACATATTTTTTACATATGTTTTTTCATTTGAAATATTATCTACAAAGTTATATTCAATTTCAGAATCATTAAAATTACATTCATATAATATACCTTTATCAATATTAATATAGCCATCTCTTTCTGAAGCTAATTTTTTATTATCTCTTTTTCCACTTTTTGAAATAGGAAATTCATTTCTTATTTTAATTCCAACAGGAACACTAAAACTTGGTAGTTTTTGATTAAAATCTTCTATTATCTTTGAAATAGCTTCATACTTATTACCAGTAAATTCTTTAGTAAATTGTAAATGAATAACAGGTTTACTATATCCAGTATTATTAATATCTATTCCAACAGCTTCACAATCCATTATAAAAGGATATTGTTTTGCTATTTCTTCTATTTCAAATAAATATTGTTTAAAATCATTGCCATTTTCATCTTTTTCAATTATAAAATCATTTTTTCTTCCACGATATGTTACAAAACCATCCTTATCAACATATCCTATGTCACCAGTTTTATAAAATTTTTCAGAATCAACATAAAAGAAACTATTTTTTGTTTTTTCATCATCATTTAAATAACCTAACATCATCATTGGAGTACTATAACAAATTTCTCCTGATTCATTATATTTTAACTCTTTTCCATCAGAATCAATTATCATTACATTAACTTGTGGTAATGGTACTCCAGCAGTTCCGGCTTTGTAAGCTTGCCTTAATGTTGTTGTTGCACACGCTCCAACTTCAGTACTACCAGCTCCAGAAAATAATGGTCTTTTGCAACCAAATTTTTTCAAATTATTATATATTTGCTCTTGTTTATAAATAGATGCACCATCTCCACCTGCTATAGGGTGTGTCAAACTAGATAAAGTATCTTTTTTTAATTTTGAATTACCAACAGCTTCCCACATTTCATTAGAGATTATTGCAACACCTATTTTATGCTTATGATTTTTAAAACTTTTACCTATTGTCTTTTTATCAAATACAGGATCTAAAATATTTATCATACCAACAAGTGGTGGCAGTAAGAAATTATTATTTACTCCCGTTGAAAAATTGATAGGAACTTTATGAAGGCTTGCTGTATTTTCATCTGTTCCTAAATCCGCCAATTCATGATTTCTAGCCATATAAGTTATAGAATCAATTGGTAAATTTATACCTTTTGCCTTTGCTGTAGTACCTGATGAATATACAGTTAAATATTTTAAATTCTTATCATATGGTTCTGGTTTAATATCAGGCAGTTTTTCACACTCTTTTACAGCATCATTATAATAAGACATATCTAAATCATATTCATTTTTTAATTTATCAAATTTTTTCTTATTCTTTATTCTTTGAGCCATCATAAATGTTTTTGTAACTAAAGGAAATGAATTTGTAAATGGTACTACAATTATTTTCTTATTTTTCATTTCAGGTAGTTTTAATGTTTCTGAAAAAAGATCATAAAAAACATCTAAAACAATAAAAACATCAAAATCAGCTTGTTTTACTGAATCTATAATAAGTTCATTTGGATAAGTAATATTAATTATATTAGCACCCGCTCCTATCTTACTTAATGCCATTAAAGTATAAAAAGATTCAGGAACACCAATACTACCAAGTAATATTTGGTCACCTTTTTTTACGCCATACTTTCTAAGTACTTTTGCTAATTTATCACTTTCTTTAACAACTTCACTTCTTGTTATTATTCTATTATAAAACTCTATTCCTGCCTTATCCATAAACTTTTTATTAGCTTTTAAATAATATTGATAATAAGTTAAATTTATATCTTCAATTTTTGATGCACCTGGTGGGTAGAATTTTAACCAAGGTTTATCTTTTGAAGCATATCCAGTTAAGTTTTTGTTCTCGTCACTTAAATAATAATTATTCATTTTAATATTCTCCTATAAATTTTATTTTTATTAGCTTGTTAATTAATGCTTTAATGCAAGCAAGCACCTTAAAAACTATAAATTTTATATTAACATAATTTTTTATTTTGTCAATTATATTTTAACGATATATTAGCTATCTTAATAGCATCTTCGTAAGTTTTGCACGCACATATAAATAAGTTTTTATGACAAAACGTAATTGTTTTAACACCACTTATTTTTTGCAGCTCTAAATTTTCTAATCCTGCCCAATTATTAGGAAAAGGCTTTTTTACATCAAAACTACCTTGCTCTTTAGGCGTTGCTACTACATTATATCCTCCTCGTTTAGAAGGAAAAATGGCATATAATATATCTTTAGCCTTAATATTATTAGATGTTAAAACAATATCTTTCCATGGCATATAATGATCAAGTATTAAAATACCATTACAGCTTTCTTCTATTTTTTCTTCAACTATACTTCTAGCTTCTTCTTTTGCAAGCATCCTTCCTATCATATTATTAAAGATAGTATTTAAAAATGATAATGCTTGTAAAAAACGTTTTTGTTCTAAGTTATCTTCATTCCAAGCTGGATTAAAATTTCCAATCAAACTAGGAATTGTTTGAGCCTTTACCTCTGGTTCATTTGTTAGAGATTGCCCATTATCGTCTCTATCAATATCCATAATTAAATTTTTATCAATAGACTCAAAAAAAGAAGTCTTATCTTTTATATTAAATTTATTTATTATATCCATTCCAAACGTTTTCCATATTAAACCCGCTGATGCATATTTTATACCATTATTTCTTGTTAAATCAAAATCAATTGCATGATGATCAAATTCACCAAAACCAACATCATAAATAAAAGCGTTATTATTTGAAATATTATTAGTTCTATATATATTCATATCTCCAAATTTGTTTAATAAAATAACACTTGCCATAACCTCATCCGCATGAAAAGTACCACTATGAGTTATAAAATTAGCATTTTCCTCTTTATCTACTATTTTTATCTTTACATCATTACCAGTTATATTTTTTAATATAATTTCTTCCATATCATCACAACTTTCTATTTATTAGTATTATTATAATAATTTAACTCAGATAATTTTAACGAAACCTCTTCTAAATCGTCTACATCTACCTCTTCATTTAAAATTTCTTCTATTTCAAATATTAAACTTTTTAAAGATGTATATTTTTTATAATCAATATTATACTTTTTTAATACTTCCACCTGATTATCACTTAAATAAATACCATTACCACGCATTTTTAAAAGCTTTTTATCACTATATATATCATCCGTAAGTTTATCTATATTTAATAATTTACCATTTATTTTCATTATGCTCTCCTTAATATTTTATCCTTAGCAAATACCTTTATATTATTTAAATTATAAAAAAACATATATACTAAATAAGCTCCTAATGTTACAACACTTATAAATACTAAGAAATTAGTAAACCATCCGAATTTCTGTGATATATCTTCAAATATAATTATAGGACTTATAGAAGGACCTAAATAAAATGCATTTAAAGCACCTTTACTTACATCTTTTAAAGAAATATTAATAAGTAATGCAATAAAGCAAAGAGATGCATACACTTTAGTTGATGTTATAAAATCCTTTTTTTCTTTCAAACATCTACCAGACAAAGCAATATAAATTCCTAAAAACATTAATATTGCGTGCCATAAAAAACCATGTAAAGTCATTAAAAGATATGGTCTTATAAGTGACGATGGTTCAAAAAAAGTAATAAATGCACCAAGTAAATTATAAGAAGCCATAAAATTATACATTCCTTCTTCTATTTTTTTATTTTTAACAAATGGAATAACCAAACATATATACATAGGAACATCACATAATTGAAAAGGAAAAGTACTAAAATCATAATTACCATTATTAACTATAAAATAGTAAAATAATTCCTTATAAACTTCTATTATAAATAAGAAAAAACCTATATAAAATAATATTTTTTTATTTTTTTTATCATCTACATTTTTTAACTTATTTGCAAATACGCAAGACAATACTATACTTAATATAAAAAATGATATATGAAATAAACCATATGGTCTTATTGGATTCATCTTTATTGCTGTAAATTCTAATATTTTTTTCATTTATAAAACTCCTTAATACTAATTAAATAATAACATATTTTAAAAAACAAAAAAAGACTAATAAAAGTCTTCTTTATATTCTTTACATAATAAATCTAATTTATCTATTATCTCATCTGCTTCACTAAAACTTTGAAGTTTAGCTCCACATGCATAAACATGGCCACCACCATTATATTGTTCAAATAATTTATTTATTTTTACACCACGACTTCTAGCTGATGTTCTAATAACATTATTTTTTTTATCTTCAGTAAATATAACCCAGCAAATTAAATTATCAATAAAATTATAATCATTCATAATGCTTCCTATACTTGCTGAATCAACACCATATTTTTTTAAATCATCATCTTTTATCTTAACATAACCTAATCCATTTTTTGTTATAACCATATTAAGAGATATAAAGCCTTCAAGTCTAACTTCTGACATAGATCTTTTATATAAAATTTCATATAATTCATTAGGTTTTATCTTTTCTTTTTTTACTAAATTAAGTATCATTTCATATGTTTGGGTTTTATTAGCTCCAAACAAAAATCTATTAGTATCCGCAACTATCCCCATAAATATATTTTGAGCAGCATGCCAAGGCATTTTTAGTTTGCATTTATAACACCATCTAGCAACTATTTCAGAAGCACTTGATGCATCTACATCAATAATTTCATAAGATGAGAATTTATCTATTTCAGGATGATGGTCAATTTTTACCACATCTTTAAATTTATAAAAGTCAACTCCATCTAATCTTTTAATATCAGGTATATCAACTGCAATTAAAAGTGCATCTTCATACATATCATCCGTTATTTTATCGTGACTTCCAAAAAATCTAAATTTAGATACCGAACTTCCTGCTACATAAACTTCTTTTCCTTTAAAATTTTCTAATATTATTTCTTTTAATGCAAAGCTAGCACCTAAAGCATCTGGATCTCCACCTATATGCCTTGCAATAATTATTTTATTATACTTCTTAATTAACTTTAATATTTTTTCTTCCATTTAATAATCCTATATATTAAATTAAATCCATTGTATCTTTAGCAATCATAAGCTCTTCATCTGTTGGAATAATATAACAAGCTATTTTAGAATCTTTAGTAGAAATAAGTCTTTCTTTTCCTCTTACATTATTAGCTTCTTCATCTAAATATATTCCTAAAACACCTAATTCTTTTATAATGTCACGTCTTGTATTAATAGAGTTTTCTCCAACTCCAGCAGTAAAGCAAATTGCATCACATCCACCTAGTTCAACATAATACTTAGCTATGTAATCAACTATTCTTCTAACATACATCTTTTGTGCTAATATACAATTTTCATCACCAGCTTTTATGCCATCTTCAACATCTCTTGAATCACTTGATTTTCTGCTTATTGCTAAAAGACCACTTTCTTTGTTTATAGCATTATCTATTTCTTTAGGGCTCATACCTGTTTTTTCCATTATATATGGAATTATACTTGCATCAATATCACCACATCTTGTTCCCATTATTAAACCAGCATTTGGTGTAAGACCCATACTTGTATTAATGCATTTACCATTTAAAATAGCACTAATAGATGCACCATTACCTATATGACAAGTAATTAACTTAGTATCAGTTTTTCCTAATATTTCATTTATTCTTTGTGATACAAACTTATGAGATGTACCATGTGCACCATATCTTCTTACTTTAAATTTAGTATACCATTCAATTGGAAGAGCATATAAGTAATTTTCCTCTTTAATTGTTTGGTGAAATGCAGTATCAAAAACAGCAGTTTGTAAAGCATTTGGAAATACTTTTTTTGCAGCTTTGATTCCAACTATAGCAGCAGGGTTATGAAGTGGAGCAAGTGATGATAATTCTTTTATTTTATTTAAAACGTCATCATTAATTACAACAGTTTTGTCAAAATAATCTCCACCTTGAACTATACGATGTCCAATTCCTTTTATTTCATCTAAAGATTTTGCTACATTATTAAGTTTTAATTCATTTACTAATGCTTCAAATGCTTCAGCATGATTATTTAATTCAACTTCTTTTTTTATTTTCTCTCCATTAATTTTTATAGTATAAAAACTATTTCCAATACCTATTCTTTCCATTAAGCCAGATATTAATACTTTTTCTTCTGGCATTTCATATAACTGGAACTTAAGAGAAGAAGAACCAGCATTTACAGATAATATTTTCATAAAATCACACTCCTGTTAACAATTATACAACAAAAAACATTTATTTCAAACAAAAAGGTAGCAAAATATGGCTACCTTTATTATTTATATATTATTTTTAATTATTTTTGAATGTTATAAGATCCACCTAATTGTGTTTCACCCATTTTTACTAAACGTTTTGTAATTTCACCACCAACTGAACCGTTAGCTCTAGATGTAGCATCTGCACCTAAATTAACACCAAGTTCATTAGCAATTTCGTATTTCATTTGTTCTATAGCTTGTTTAGCTTGTGGAGCTACAAATTTATTATTGTTACTTGATTTCATGTGTTTTCACCTCCTGTACACTAATAGAATGTGAAAATACTTTAATTTCATACAATTTTTTTCATGGTAATTTTTGTCAATTTTAAAAATTTAAAAAGATATACTTAATGTATATCTTTAGTTTATGCATTTATTTAATTATTAAGCTATAAAACTTTTATTATTGTTGATTTCTTCATCTCCAAAGTTAACAACATTTGAATTTTTTTGAGATTGATTATTTAGATTTCCCATTCCAAAAACGTCTAATATTCTAGATTGAGCTGCTGCCATTGAATTTTGCATTGTAGAAATTTCATTTTTCAAAACAGAAACTTCAGCTTCCTTTTTTGCAACTAAAGCTTTTAAATCATTATTTTCGTTTTTTAAACTACTATTTTCATTTTTTAAATTATTATTTTCTAAAGAAATTTCAAATGCTTCATTTTTTACCATTTCAAGAGCTTTTTCTATTCCATCAGGTATTTTAGGTTCATCGTTTTTTATTCCAAATTGATTAAAATTTCCTAATAAATCTTGTTTTTTTGATTCTTGTTCATAATCAGAAGCATTGAAAATTGGAAAACTATTTTGATTAAATAATTGAGGTTCTTTATTATCATTACTTATTTCAGGTAATGGTTGGTCAATATTTATTTGTGGAAAATCATTTTGCTCACTAGCCTGTGCATCATTATTTAAACTCACATTAGGAAATTCTATTGGAGCAGGACTTACCAAAGGAATTTCTGGCTGTACGTCATTAACAGGTATTTCTGGAATAATAGGCTCTGATAAGGTTTTATCTTCTGTTTTGCTTTCTTCTTTAGCCTCTTCATTAACTACTGGTTTTGTTTCTTTAGTTTCTTCTACTGTTTTTTCTTCTTCTACATTTTTTTCAATTTCAGCACTCTTTTCAGCAACAGAAACTCCATTTAAAACTATAACTTTTCCATCATCTAAAGAAATATCTTCACCATTTTTTATCATTTCATTTTTTACCATAACGAAATCCTCCTACTTACTATTGTTCATTTCCCTTTAAAACTTGTTGACCATCCTTTGCAATCTTTCTCATTGCATCTTTAACCTTTGTCCACTCATCATTATCAGCAATATTTTCAAGAGAATATACTCCATCTTTATCATTTAATATTGCAACATAAAGTTTTATCATTTCATTTTCATCTACTTCATTAAATGTATACACAATATAAGTCTTATCATTTTCCTTTAATTTAAATAATGATAAACGTTCTGCATCTTTTTTTGTTCCACTTTCATCAACTATTACAAATTTTTCATTTTGAACAGTTTGAAGTGCCGACATACCACTTGCAAAACTTTGACCTACATTAACTTTTTTTCCACTTCCTATGTTACTAGCTGTTACCATAACAACACCTCTTTTATTCTTATACATATTATTTTAACATACTTATTTTCTTTTTGCAACAAAATATGAGCATCCAAATGCACAATTCTCACTCAAATATTTATCTAAATTACTAAAATCATTAACTTCTCTACATTTTTTATTAGATTTATCAAAAAAACCTTTTAATCTAAGTTTTCCATAAGCCCAATCTCCAACAATATAATCATATTCATAAAAATAATCTGTACATTTTTTTATAAACTCATCTTCATTATAACCTTCTTTATAATTTTCTATTATTTCATAATAATTATCTTCTATTTTTATATCTTTCATTATATACCTCACATAATAATTATATCACGTAAAATATTTATTTCATAGGTAAACTATAGTTTTTATTTATACCAGATATATAAGATGGTATCTTTCCCTTTATAACTTTTATTATTATAGGAATTTCTGAAGTTAATTTAACATCTTTTGATTGAAATGGAATAATTGTTCTTTGAGTTACTTCAACATAAACATAAACTTCTATTAATGCACTATTTAATCCATATTCACTAACCCTTGTTTTTACATCTAAACCTACATTACCAGAATATTTTACTTTAACTGGAATTTTAGGACCTAAATTTGATAAAAATGCATTATTAAAAATTATTCCAACTGGAACTTCATAAATAATTCCCTTCTTTAATTTTTTATCTAAAAGACTATCATACATTTCCTCTGGTAAATTTCTGCCTTTTTCAACATCTTTTAATCTTTTTCTTACATTTTTTGAAATTATTATCATAGATTCATTTATAAGTTGAGTATTAAAATCTATACTTTCTATTTCACCTTCAATATTCTTAGAGACTACATATAATTCTTTATTTTTAAGTAATTTATTAACATCTCGTATTCCAGTATTTCTTAAAACTTCTATACCTACTTTTTTAGTTTGTACATTTGCATAATTCATTATTACTGGCATTGCTCTTTTATTTAAAATAATTAATATTAAAAAACTAAAAATAATTAATATTAAAAAAATTAGTATATAAACCTTTTTAAATTTATTCATATTATCACATTATAAATATATGAAAAAAAACAAAGATAATTTATCTTTGTCATTATAAAAATTTAGTTATTAAAAAATATGCACATATTCCTAAAACAATTAGTCCTAATATTATAATTATAAATTTCTTACTTTTTTTGCTTCTTTTAAGTTCATTTGTTAAGGTACTAAAATCTTCAAAATCATTTTTAGTAAACATATTAGAATCAGTATAAAAAGTTTTATCTGCTTTAACTAATGTTTTTTGTAAATCATTTGTTTCATTAATTACACTTACGTTTTTTGAAGAATCAAAAGATGTTTCTATTGGGTTTGTTACTATAGTATTTTCACTACCTTTTAAATCAGATAATAAATCAAAAGATGAGGTATCTTCTTTATTATCCGAAATATTAATAGTATTTATTAAATTTTCTAAATTTTTTTCTTCATCTTCTTCGCTATATTTTTTTTCATAAGTATTATCTATTGCATTTTTAAAATCAATATACTTTTGTTTTTCTCTAGCTTCCTCAATAAATGTTCTTTTATTTTTAGCATCGCTAATTATTTCATTTATATCATAACTTCTTTTTTCATTTCTACTAATTGATGGATTTTTCAAAGAATCAGTATCATCAATATCATAGTTTCTAAGAGTTCTATACTGTCTTGTATCATATTTATCATCAATGATATTTTTTAGTTTATCAATATTTATTTCTCTAACTGTATCAATAACTTTCATATTTTGATAGGTAGTATCTCTATAAATATCATCATATACATCTTCATATAGTTTTGTATTCTTTTTAGATCTTTCAAATTTTTTATCTTCTTTTTCTTGATATCTATCCATTCTAGACTGCATAAACAACCCTCCGCACTATATATATTCATAATAACATATTTTAATTTTTTTTTAAAGTATTATTGATTTTTTAAATTGTTGTTATATAATTATGTTACAAGGAGGAATTAATATGAAGTTTAAAGTAGATAAAGATTCTTGTATTGGATGTGGTGCATGTCAAGCTATATGTGAAGAAGTATTTGAAATAACAGATGATGGATATGCAATTGCTAAAGACGAAAAAATAGAAGATGAAGAAGTAAAAGAAAATGCAATTTCTGCAATGGAAGGTTGCCCAACAAATGCAATTAGTGAAGCAAAAGAAGACTAATTTTTAGTCTTCTTTTTATTTGTTAACTGCAGCATTATATAATTGTTTTACTTCTTTACTAGTTAAGATCCTTTTTTCTCCACTTTTTAATGTTCCTAAATTAAGAAAAGCAACTGATTCTCTTTTTAATTTTATAACATTATGTCCTATACTTTCCATCATTCTTTTTACTTCATGATTTACTCCATCATGAATTGTTATTTCAATTATTGATGTTAGATTTTTCTTATCTAATTTCTTAAGTTTTACTCTTGATGGATATATTTTCTTACCATCTAAAACTATACCACTTTTTAACTTTTTAACTTCTTCTTTTGTTACTATTCCTTCTACTTTTGCAACATAAAACTTATCAATCTTGCTTGATGGATGCATCATTAAATTAGCAAATGCTCCATCGTTAGTAAGTAAAAGGAGTCCTGATGCATCATAATCCAATCTTCCAACAGGATATATTCTTTTTTCAACATCATCAAAGAAATCTAAAACAGTTTTTCTTCCCTTATCATCTTTAGTTGTACATACCACATACCTTGGCTTATAAAATAAATAATATTCTTTTTCTTGATATTCAATTAAGTTACCCTCAACTAATATTTCATCTTTAAAATTTGCTTTAATTCTAAGTTCTGTTACTTTTTTTCCATTTAAAGTAACTTTACCTTGTTTTATTAATTCCTCTGCTTTTCTTCTAGAGCAGTAACCAGATTCTGCAATTAATTTTTGTAATCTTTCCATTAAGACACCTTCTTTATACTTTTATGATTTTTCATTAGTTTTTTTATTCCTTGACCCTTAAATGCGATTGTAGCAATAGATTTATCTACATTTACAACAACACCTGGTCCATATATATCATGAATAACATTATCACCAGCCTGTAAGCCATTATCATCATTAAATGCTTCCTTTTTATTAAATTTTATATTAACCATTTTCTTTTCTGGAGCATCTATTAAATCTTTATCTATTTCATTTATAAATCTACTTGGCATATTAACGCTTGCTTTTCCATAAAGCATTCTTCTTAAGGCATTTATCAAATAAAGCTTTTCTTTAGCACGAGTTATTGCAACATAACATAGTCTTCTCTCTTCTTCTATACCGCCTTCTTCTTCGCAAGAGTTAACATGTGGAAATATATTTTCTTCCATTCCTATTACAAATACATATTTATATTCAAGTCCTTTAACTGCGTGAATTGTCATTAAAGTTACCTTAGGTGAATTATCATTTTTCTGATCATTAACATCACTTACTAAACTTACCTCATTTAGAAAGTCTTCTAGTGATGCTATTCCACTTTCTTCTTCAAAAGTTTTGGTAATTGACTTAAACTCATTTAAGTTTTCTAATCTTATATCAGCCTCCAAGGTATGCTCACTTTCAAGTTCATTTTTTATTCCAGACATATCAAGTACCATATCAATTGTTTCTGTTAAAGATAAAACTTCACTTTTTTCTTTCATCTCTAAAATAAGTTTTTTAAATTCTAATTCTTTTCCACTACTTATAACATCAAACATAGATGTTCCGTTAAGAACGGCATCCATACTTAAATTCTCAATTGTTTTAGCACCTATTTTTCTTTTTGGATAATTTATTATACGCATTAAAGAAACGTCATCTTTCGTATTGTAAATAAGTTTTAAATACGCAAGTAAATCCTTAATTTCTTTTCTAGAATAGAAAGCAAAGGCACCAACAATTTTATATGGTATATTGCTATTTAAAAATCCCTCTTCTATCGTTCTTGATTGAGCATTAGTACGATATAAAACTGCTATATCATCTAAACTTACGCCGTTATTTACAAGACTTCTTATCTCACGAGTCACATATGATGCTTCATCTTTTTCGTCGTTTGTTCTTACATATTTTATTTTTTCACCAAGACTATTATCAGTCCATAAGTTTTTATCTTTTTTATTTATGTTGTTTTTAATAACAGAGTTTGCGGCATTTAATATCGTTTTAGTAGAACGATAGTTTTGTTCAAGTAAGATTACCTTTGCATTTTGATAATCCTTTTCAAAGTTTAATATGTTTTTAAAGTTTGCCCCTCTCCATGAATAGATGCTTTGCGCATCATCTCCGACAACACAAATGTTTTTATATTTAGCACTTATCATTTTTGAAAGTATGTACTGTGCTTCGTTAGTATCCTGATACTCATCTATAAATACATATTTAAATAACTCTTGGTAATTTTCTAAAACTTCTTTATATTTATTAAACAACTCTATTGGTTTTATTAGTAAATCATCAAAATCAAGTGAATTATTTCTTAAAAGTGTATCTTGGTATTTTTTATATACTTTATAAGTGATATCACTTAGTTCATCATTTACCAAGTTTTTATATTTTTCTGGTGTTACCATTTCATTCTTACAAGAACTTATCTGATTTTTTATAAACTTTGGATTAAACCTTGCATAATCTATGCCCATTTCTTTTAATATTTTTTTAACAACCGTTAAAGAATCATCACTATCAATTATCGTAAAGTTTTTTTCGTAACCTAACCTTTCATAATTTTCCTTTATTATTCTAAGGCCAAACGAGTGAAAAGTTGATATTTGAATATCATATCCTTTTTTTCCTACTTCTTTTATAATTCTTTCTTTCATTTCTTTAGCAGCTTTATTAGTAAATGTAATTGCTACTATATTAGATGGGATAACATTTCTTTCTTTTATTAAGTAAGCTACTCTCTTAGTTAAAACGCTTGTTTTACCTGAACCTGCGCCTGCAAGTATTAAAAGTGGTCCATCTCCATATAAAACAGCTTCTTTTTGCCTATCGTTTAAATAATCTAAATTCATAATTACACCAACTTCCATAAGTTATATTTTAACATAATAAGATAATAAAAAATATATGCAAAAGTAAATTTTACATATATTTTTAATGTGTTTTATAAACGGTTCTATCTAAGTATTTTGTTTCGATTACTTTTCCATCTTTCTTTATTCTTAGGTAAGATAACCATCCACCATTAGATGCTAGTGAATATGGTTCGAATGTTTTTCCACCCGCTGCATTTGAATTAGACCATATATCAACTGTTAAATAATTACCATTAACATAAGAAACTATATAAACAGGATAACTATATTCGTTTTTAAATTTATAGTCCGTTGTTGTTGAATAAACGGTTGCATCCAATCCTTTTGGAACATAATTAGGTGCAAACGTATGTCCTTTTCTTGACACAGTTTTTAATCCTGCTTTAAGCTGTGCCATATATAAAGTTGATGCAAGCTGACAAACTCCTCCTCCATTTGCTGTTGCAGTAGTACCATTTAAATATATAGGAGCAGGTAAATATCCATTAGAAGCTCCATATGGTCCTACTACATTAAGATAAGAAAAGGTATCACCAGGCATCAAAACAGTATTATTAAGCCTCCCCACCGCTAAATTTATGTTGTGGCCTCTATTACCTACATTTTGAAAGTAAGTTGTATAAGAAGATATCTTTTGATTTATACTTGATAACGCTTCATACTTAACTTCGTTATCAATTGTTTTACCACTTGCTTCTATAACCGTTTCATAAGTTAAATTTAAAAGTGCCGCTTCAACTTTTGCCCTAGTTTTTTTTACGTCTAAAATAAAACCTTTAGAACCTTTATCATAATAAACATTATACTTTTCATCTACTACGATACCATCATCTCTAGCTTCAGTATTAACCTTACTTTCTAAAACGTTCATAAAGGTATCTATCGTATTATTATCATAAGATGCTTTCAAATTAAAAGTCATAGCTTTTTTACTTTGTTTTATTAATTTTATTTTCTTAAAATAAGATAAGTTATCATTATACTTTTTTATCCTGCCCTCTAAATTAGAATCATCAACTAATATACCAAGTTCTTTATACGTAAATTTATAATCCGAATTAGCAGACGTAACCGTTATAGTACCATTTTCTATTCTTTCTTTCTCATACTTTATAATACCAGAAAGTTCACTTTCCTTACTACCAGATAAATCTATATCATTAAGATATATTCCAGGAAAAATAAGCCCATCATATTTTTTAATAAATTTATTATAATTATATAATTTATAAATTAATACTAAAATTAATAAAATAGCAAACACCAATATAAATAATAAATTTTTTTGATTTTTATTAAATAAAATATTTTCACCTTCTAATTTAAGAACTTCTGTTTTATCAAAATTATTTATTTTTACTTCATTTTTATATTTACTAGCATATTTATTAAAAATTTTACTATTAAAAGATACGTTTGTTTTATGATTATATTCATAAATTGCAATATCTTTAAGAGTTTTATCAGATAAGTTTAAAAAGAATTTATTTAAAATAACTTTTTTATTATAAAATTCTAAAAATGCTAAAATTCTAGAATAAACATATAATTTAGTTTCATGAGAATTTAAGTTGTTTTCATTTTCTATTTTATTTAAAATAGTATTATCATCTAAACACTTTATTAATATACTAATTAAATTTAAATCTTTCTTTTCGTTTTTTATTATATAATCAATAGCATCATTTATATTTTCACTAAAAAGCATTTTTTTTATATAATTTATTTGTTTATTTTTATCTAATGAATTTATATTTATACTACTTAAGTTATCTTTATTTTTCATTTTATTTTACCCAACGCCTTAATGTATTATAAAAAATTATAAATTAAATTAAACAAATTGTAAATACATCACCCATATTTGTTAAAAGAATATACTACTATTAGAAAAAGGAGGATTTGATGAAAAAGAAAATTATTATTTTAGTATGCTTTATTATTGTTTTAGCAGGAGTTTTATTTTTTATAATAAATAAAAATTCAGAAGATAAAAATGATAAAAACACACTAAAAGAAGTTAAGGTTGCAGAAGTTGCACATACTATATTCTATGCACCAGCTTATGCTGCAATAAGTAAAGGATACTTTGAAGATGAAGGAATAAAAATAGACTTAACACTAACTGCTGGAGCTGATAAAGTTACCGCTGCTGTTTTATCAGGAGATGTTGATATTGGCTTTTGCGGAAGTGAAGCTACAATATACGTATATAACAGTGGAGAAAAAGACTACTTAGTAAATTTTGCTAGATTAACTAAGAAAGATGGTTCATTTTTAGTATCAAGAAAAAAATATGACAACTTCAAACTAGAAGATTTAAAAGGAAAAACAGTAATCGGTGGAAGAAAAGGTGGAATGCCTGAAATGACGTTCGAATGGGCTTTAAAACAAAATAACGTAGATCCTAAAAATGATCTTAAAATAGATACAAGTGTTGCATTTCCTGCAATGGAAGGTGCATTTATAGGTGGTAATGCTGATTTTGTAACATTGTTTGAGCCAAATGCTACAAGCGTAGAAAAACAAGGCTTAGGATACGTTGTAGGTTATGTAGGAAGCTTTGGCGGAGAAGTTCCATATACTGCTTATAATGCTAAAAAAAGCTATATAGAGAAGAATAAATACATAATAGATGGATTTACCAAAGCAGTAGATAAGGGATTAAAATACGTAAAAGAAACAAAATCTAGCATAGTTGCTAAAGATATATATGAATACTTTCCTGAATTATCATTAAATGATTTAACCGCAATCATTGAAAGATATAAAACTAATGATGCATGGGCTAGTTCACCAGAAATAACAAAAAAAGATTTTGATCACTTACAAGAAATAATAATAAGTGCTGGAGAGCTAGATAAAAAAGCACCTTTTGAAAAATTAATATACCAAGGAAAATAATAAATGGAACTCTTAAAAATTAAAGGGTTAAAGAAAAATTACTTAAATAATAAACAAGTTATATGTGCACTTAAAAATATTGATTTAACTGTTTTAGAAAATGAATTTTTAGTAATTGTTGGTCCTAGTGGGTGCGGAAAATCAACTATTTTATCACTAATTGGTAATCTAGAAGAAAAAAGTGGTGGAAAAATAGAAGTTAAACCTGGCTTAAAAGTTGGTTATATGTTTCAAGAAGATGCACTTTTTCCGTGGTTAACTGTACTAGAAAACTGTCTTATAGGCCTCAAAATAAAAAAACAATTAACAAAAGAAAACAAGTTGTATGTTAAAAACTTGCTTAAGAAGTATGGTTTATCATCATTTGAAAAGAGTTACCCAAAACAACTTTCTGGTGGCATGAGACAACGTGTTGCTTTAATTAGAACACTTGCTATAAGACCTGATATTTTACTTCTTGATGAGCCTTTTTCGGCACTTGATTATCAAACTAGAATAAAAGTATCAGATGACGTATTTAAAATAATAAAAGAAGAAAAGAAAACCGCTATTATGGTTTCACATGATATTTCTGAATCCGTTAGTTTAGCTGATAGAGTTATTGTATTAAGTAAACGACCTGCAATAGTTAAAAATGTATACAATATAGAAATGGAAAATAAGGGAGTACCAAGCGCTAATAGAAAAAACGAAAAATTTAATTATTACCATAATGCTATATGGAAGGATTTGATGGATGATGGAAGCTAAAATGGAATACAAAAAATATATGAAACAAAAAATATTATCCACAGCAAAAGTTATATTCTGTCAAATATTTATACTTATACTGTTTATAAGTCTATGGCAAATTCTATCAGATAAAGGAATTATAAACTCATTTTTATGTTCAAGCCCTAAAAAAGTAGTAACAACAATAATTAATTTGTATAAATCTAATGATTTATTTGTGCACATATGGGTAACCTTAAAAGAGATATTAATAAGTTTTGGATTAGGTTCATTAATTGGAATAGTATTCGCGGCATTTCTTTGGTATAGTCCTTTTTTCTCTAAGGTATTAGACCCTTATCTTACGATACTAAATAGTCTTCCAAAAGTATCTTTAGGTCCAATTATAATAATATGGGCAGGAGCTAACCAAAACTCAATAATATTAATGTCCCTTTTAATATCAACCATATCAACAATAATAAGTGTGTACGTAGGATTTAAGCATACTAATAAAACAAGTATAAGACTAATGAAAAGTTTTAAAGCAAATAAATTTCAAATATTTACAAAAGTCGTATTTCCCGCTAATATAAACACAATAATTAGTTCTCTTAAGATAAATCTATCAATGACGTTTGTTGGCGTCATAATGGGTGAATTATTGGTGTCTAAAGAAGGATTAGGTTATTTGATAAATTATGGTTCACAGGTATTTAATACTAATTTAGTTATAACAGGAGTAATACTTCTTGGTATTCTAACTAGTATACTTTATTTCATAATATTATTTATAGAAAAAAAATTAAAAAGAGAATGATAATAAATAAAAATAAAAGAACATTATTGCCTTATTTAGCATAATAATGTTCTTTTATTTATAACAATTTAGATCATAATTATATTTTATTCCATTAGAATATTCTATAATTATCTTTTTTTTTCTATCATTAGGGCATTCATCATCATCTAGTTTTATTAAACCATCTCGCTCTAAATCATTTAAAGTAAATGAAATATTATTACATGATGATTCATTACAATTTACTAATTCACTTACATAATATTTAGATGCATATATATGTGATGCTTCTTCTATTTTTTTATTTAAAATCGTTTTAGCTTCTTCTTCACTTTTGTCAATTTGTTTACCAATATTAGGAACAGCAAGTACAATTATAATAGCTAATATAACTACTATTGATAGAAGTTCAACCAACGTAAATCCTTTATTATCAAACATTATACATCACCCCTATAAATCTAAACCCGGTTCAGGATTTAAACTAAAGTCTGCTATATCACCTCTTAAATAAGCGTAATAACCTGCTGCACCAATCATAGCAGCATTATCAGTACAATACTTTATTTCAGGCTTTAAAAGTTCTACATCAAGCTCTTTGCATACTTCTTCTAAAGCTTTTCTAAGGTCGCTGTTAGCAGAAACACCACCTGCAACCAATAATTGTTTAACACCATACTCTTTTAATGCACGTTTTGTCTTCTTAACTAATATACCTACTGCTGTTTCTTGAAATGATGTTGCAAGATCTTCCTTGTTTATTTCACGTCCTCTTTGTCTTTCATTATGAACTAAGTTAATAACGGCACTTTTAATACCACTAAAACTAAAGTCATATGACAAATCATCTTTAGGAGCTGGAAGATTATATGTATGTTTACCTAAACTTGCCATTTTATCCATTAAAGGTCCACCTGGATATGGAATACCAACTACTCTTGCTACCTTATCATAAGCTTCACCTACTGAATCATCTAAAGTACTTCCTATTTTCTTAAATGAATATTCTTTATCCATATAAACTATTTCAGTATGTCCTCCTGATACAACTAGACATAACAAAGGAAACTTAAATTCTCCAACAAACTTATTTGCGTATATATGTCCTGCCATATGATTTACCTTAACAAGTGGTTTTCCAGTTGCAAAGGAAAGTGCCTTAGCAGCTTCTATTCCGATTAATAAAGCTCCATTTAATCCTGGTCCATAAGTTACCGCAATTAAATCTATATCATTAAAAGTCATATTTGCTTTTTTTAAGCACTCTTCAAATACCATTGTAATTGCACCAGTATGATTACGGCTTGCTATTTCTGGAACTACACCTCCAAATTTTTTATGTATATCAATTTGTGATAAAACGACAGTAGCTATTTCAATATTACCATTTTTTATTATACTTGCACTTGTTTCATCACAACTGGTTTCAATTGCAAATATATAAACATCTTTCATTTTATCACCTCAAATCCATTTTCATTAAATAGCCATCAGAGTCTTCATAATATCCTTTTCTTGTTGCAACAACAGAAAAACCAATACTTTTATAAAGACTTATTGCAATCTCATTTGTTTTTTTTACTTCTAAGGTTATGTTATTGCATCTTTCACTTATTATATCATTAATAAGATAATTTAGTAAGGCTTTAGCGTAGCCTTTATTTCTGTTTTTAAGATCAACTGTGATATCAATTATTTCTGCTCTTTCATAGATTATGCTATAAACTATAAAACCAATAACTTTTTCTTTTTCTATAATTACTAATGCATCTGAAAAGTCATCCAGTAAAAACTTATAGTTATCATGAAGATTTAATCCTAATTTTTCTATATCTGGTATATCTTCTTTTTTATAATTTCTAATTTTCATTTTTCTTCTTTTCCGCATCTATCTTCTTTAGATAAATAGGTACTAAAGAATGTGGATTTATACTTTGCTTTGATAGTGCATAATTTATTACCTTTAAATAATCATAATCATTTATTATTTTTACATTAATATTATTGCTAGTTTGCAACATATCTTTTAAGCTTTGTAAATACTCATTATCTTCCATGCTCACTAATGTAATATTTTTGCTATTAAATTTTAATTTATCACTTGAAAGTTCTAAATAATCTTCACATGTATAATTATCAGAATATATACCAACATAAGATGCATTTTTTTTGTCTGGAATAACACTTATTACAACATCATCTTCTATTCCTACTTTTAATGCTTCTAAATTATTTAATTTATATATTTTCTTGCTTAGGGTCCATGCAATAGTTTTACAAACAGTAACACCTACCCTAATTCCTGTAAAACTACCTGGTCCATTTAAAACTACATAATTATCTATATCATTTGGTTTTAGGTCAAATTTTTCTAAAATACTTTTAATTTCATTCATAAGGTAATTTGAGTGTTTGCTATATGAATCAACGTTTGATACAAAAAGAAGCTCATCATCTTTTTGAAGTGCAATTGATAAGCTTTTTCTAGATGAATCTATAAATAATGTTTTCAAAGTACATCCTCACATAAATCTTCATATTTACTTCCATACGGAATAATAGTTAAAGTTCTTTTCTCTTCACCTGTTATTTTAAATCTAATTTCCAATCTTTCCTCAGGTAATTCAGATTCAATCATATCAGCCCACTCAATTATTATAATACCATCCTTCTTTAAGTACTCATCTAAACCTAAATCAGTTACGTCCCCTTCTAAACGATAAACATCCATATGATATAAATTTTTTTCACCCGATTTGTATTCCTTAATTATATTGAATGTTGGCGAAGTAATATTCTCTTCTATTCCAAGAGCTGCAGCAAAACCTTTAGTAAATACAGTCTTACCACTACCTAATTCACCAATTAAGCAAATAACCATATTATTAAATTTTTCTGATTCAAAATTTTGAGCCAAAACAATTGTATCTTCTTCAGAATTTGTAGATATTTTATATTCCATTTTAATCACCATAAATATTATAGTAAAAAAAAACTTTTATTACAATATAAAAGTCTATTTTTACAAAATGTTACAAAATATATACAAAATTATTTTTATAATTAAAGTGTTTAAATTTTTTCATAATCTAATATTTTTTCTAAGTAAATATATGAATCATATAGTTTATCTTCAAGATTAACATCTCTAACTTTAAACAATTGAAGTTTTAAACTTGCTTTACTTAAAGTGTCAATAACAAATTTGCAATACATTTTACTAAACCAATGATTCATATTTATCAAATTTCCTCTAGAAAAATTATAAAATAAAATGAATAGAAAAATAATATCAGAAATTTCTGATATATCATGTATCAGACTAATATATTAAAATTTATATAAGGGGTGATATTATGGCTTTTATACCTAAAAAAACAAAAGAAAAGGAGCCAGCTGGCTATAAATCACTATACATAAAAGAAAAATTAATTAAAGAAATAGAAAAAATAGCAAAGGAAAATAATACATCCTTTAATAATGTAATAATTTCTATGATTGAGCAGTGTTTAGAAAAAAGATAAACACTGTTTTTAAATAAAACATGATAAATTAATTAGTTTTATATAATTTTTATATTGTATAGTAAAAAAAATCAGCTATGAAAGAGCTGATTTTAAATTGCATAAAAAAAATTGGCAACTTCCTATTTTCGCTTACACTATCGTCAGCGTTAAAGTGCTTAACTTCTGTGTTCGGGATGGGAACAGGTGTATCCACTTTGCTATCGTCACCAATTTAAATATAGAGAAATAATTCTCTGAAAACATGATAATACGGTTTTTATCAAATTAATAGGGTTAAACTCTCGATCTATTAGTACTAGTCAGCTCAACATATCACTATGCTTCCACCTCTAGCCTATCAACCAGATAGTCTTTCTGGGATCTTAGTTTTTAAAAAACAGGAAAATTCATCTTGAAGTTGGCTTCCCACTTAGATGCCTTCAGCGGTTATCCATTCCCTACATAGCTACTCTGCACTGCAGCTGGCGCTACAACAGATACACCAGAGGTAAGTCCATCCCGGTCCTCTCGTACTAAGGACAGATCTTCTCAATTTTCCAACGCCCACAACGGATAGGGACCGAACTGTCTCACGACGTTCTGAACCCAGCTCGCG
>OIYG01000936.1_pt1 | contig 24730 bp, 17 predicted proteins | sample 1587861 | NCBI WGS metagenome assembly OIYG01 (sample SAMN03283272) | human gut metagenome | biome: human-associated habitat; material: feces | host: Homo sapiens | place: Peru | collected 2012 | reverse complement strand
AATAATGCATTTATCTTGTTCATTTTTTTACCTTTTTACTTTTTTTACCTTTTTACTTTTAAAAGGAATTTCCTAAGTTTCTCCACATCCTTCACCCCCGGTTCTATCTCAAACCTGGAGTTGAGGTCGATACCAACGCATTTTGGATGATGGAAAGAACGAACGCAGGAAACATCCTCCTGACCAATGCCACCACTCAATAGGAATGGAACATCGCCATCATATTCATCGAGAACTTGCCAATCAAACTGCTGACCACTTCCACCCACCGTTTTACATTTGGTGTCGAAAAGGAAGTAGTCAACAGCGCCTACATACTCCTTATATTTCTGAATATCCCCGGCATCAGAAACACTGATGGCTTTGATTATCTTAATCTCCCCGTTGGCTTCACGCAGCTGTTCGCAAACTTCCCTGCTCTCGCCGCCATGCAGTTGCACCGCATTCAGGGAGAAGGAATGAATCCTATCCACCATATCCGGAATGGAATCATTCACGAAAACTCCCACTCTGCAAACCTTCCGGTCAGAGTCCGAGCGATCCACCGCCTGGCTAACATATCGTGGAGACTTAGGATAGAAAATGAATCCCATCATGTCTACGCCGAGTTGCGCAACCTGCTCTATATTCTCAGGTTCACGCATTCCACAAACCTTTACTAACATTATATTATTATTTATGATTCTAAAGCTTTTGCCCTTACAGAGCGCATTACTGACGGCTATCTATACCCAGGGCGTTGCCCTGAGCTAGAAACTTCTGCCCTTTACCTTTCCCTTCGGCCGGTGACCGTTGGTTCAGGGCGTAGGGAGCAAAACTTGCGAAAATCCTATAATTCAGAAATGAATTCTGCAAGCGCAATTCCTGGGTCAGCCTGCTTCATGAACTGTTCACCCATCAGGAAGCCACGGAAACCGCCCTCTTCTCTTAATCGGCGAACGGTCAGCGGATTGGAGATTCCACTCTCACTCACCCTGCATACATTCTTCGGAAGTTTCTCTGCCAAGCGGAAACTATTCTCAACATCCGTAACGAAGGTACCCAGGTTGCGGTTGTTGATCCCATACATATCCGGCTCCAGCTCCGCATACTCGAAGTCTCGCTCGTTATGCATCTCCAGCAGCACCTCCATCCCCAGCTGGTGAGCCACGTTCATCAGCCGCTTGCATTCTTCCTTACTGAGGCAAGCCGCAATGAGTAATACAGCAGAAGCACCGCAATATCTAGCCTGCAAGAGCTGATATTCCTCGATAACGAAGTTCTTATATAATATAGGTATAGAAACACCCACATGGCGCGCCTCCTGGATATACTCATCATAACCACCGAAGTAATCGATATCGGTAAGGATACTCAGGGCAGAAGCTCCATTCTTCTGGTAGCTCAAAGGAATGATGCTAGGCTTGCCTTCCTCCTTGATCCATCCCTTACTTGGCGATTTGCGCTTGAACTCGGCGATGATTCCTGTCTCAGAATTCACCAGCGCCTCCTTCATACTTCCTCCCATCACCTTTCCCCCATTCTCCTGCATCTTCTGCTCGGTGAGGGTTATCATCTGGCGAGGCTGGATAAAGCGCTTGCGCTGCTCTATCTCAATCCTCTTATGTGCCACTATCTCTTCTAATATATCAGCCATGTTATTTCCAAGTCTTTTATTTCTAACTATTGATTTCAACAAACTTCTTGAAGGTAGCGAGTGCCTTACCGGAATCGATGCTTTCTCTAGCTATCTCAACGCATTCCTCAATGCTCTTCTTTCCCTTCTCCATCACCTGGATTCCGAAGGCAGCATTAGCCAGAACGATGTTCTTCTGAGCAGGAAGCGCACGGTTTTCCAGTACTGCATCGAAGATATCCTTAGCCTCTTCCTCAGTAGCTCCACCTCTTACCTCTTCCGGTTTAGCCAAATCAAAACCGAGATCCTGTGGCTTGAAAATCTTTTCATAGTTATTGGTGGTTACCTTGAAATCACTGGTCAATGAAATCTCATCATAACCGTCAATGCTGTTCACGATTCCGTAATCAATACCTATCTTCTGATAAACCTGATTGTAAAGGCGCATCTGATCCAGATTGGCAACACCCAGGAGCTGACATTTAGGCTGACTAGGATTAACCAAAGGCCCCAGGAGATTGAACACCGTAGGGAACTGCAAAGCCTTGCGGATAGGACCCACAAACTTCATTGCCTTGGCAAAAAGCTGAGCATGGAGATAAACAATACCCGCCTCATTGATGCTGCGGTTCAACTTGTCCATATCGTCTGTAAACTGCACACCGTGATTCTTGATCACGTTAGAAGCTCCACTCACGGAAGTTGCTGCATAGTTGCCATGCTTAGCCACCTTATAACCGGCACCGGCAATCACAAAGCAGGAAGTGGTTGAGATATTGAAAGTATTCTTGCGGTCGCCACCTGTACCTACAACATCAATATAGCGGTCGCAATCCAGGACGGCAGGTACACCAGTAGCCAAAATACCATCACGGAAGCCGAGCAACTCATCCACCGTAACGCCACGCATCTGCAAACCAGTAAGCAAAGCGGTAATCTGTTCCTCTGGAAACTCGCTCTTTGTAATACCGATGATAATATCCTTGGTTTCCTCACGAGTCAACTCTTCATGATTCAACATTCTGTTCAAGATATTCTTCATTTCCATAATCATTATCTCCTATCTGTTTATCTATTTTATATTAATACTCACTATCTGAAAAATACGATACAGTACTTTAGAATATAGAAAAAGGACCTGTCGTAAGTTACGGCAGGCCCTTAGTATCTTAGGATTCATATCCATACACGGGTTCGCGACTCACGACTTTTTAAATCTTGAGTTACGCCACCACCATGCTGTAGATACGAATGAATTCATCATAATTGTATTGTATTTTATTTTTTTACTTTATTATCATAGTCACTATAACTATTCGTTTGCAAAAGTACACTTTTTCTGTTAAATAACAAATTTTTTATCAGAAAATTTAGGTATTTAACAGAAAAAAGTTAGTTTTCATACACTTTTCAACATAAAAAGTTTCCATATACCTTATTATATATAGAAGAAAATGCACCGAATAGGCAGGCAAAAGAAAAAAATAGAGAAAAAAATGCATGGAAATGTAATAAAGCCAAACGCACATCGTTATTAATATAGTAAGAATAGAATAATCATTTAATAATACGCCTATGAAGCATTTATTTACTTCGGAAAAAAAGAGACCGTCTGCCAAGACTATCTATTTCATCAAGAAGCTGGCATACACCTATCGGGCATTCGATAAAGAAGAATCCCAGCAGGCGTATTATGTCAACTAGAATTCAAACGACCCAAGGGTCATAAAACATCAATCTCAATAAAGATGAAAACAATAATATCACCTTCACTCCTCTCTGCCAATTTCATTGACTTAAAGAGCGATGTAGAAATGATCAACAAGAGTGAAGCAGACTGGCTCCATATGGACATTATGGACGGTGTCTTCGTACCAAATATTTCCTTCGGATTCCCTGTCCTTGAAGCTGTAGCCAAAGTCTGCACCAAACCACTGGATGTTCACTTCATGATTGTTCACCCGGAACAGTACATCGAACAGACTGCCAAGACGGGCGCAATGATGATGAACGTTCACTATGAGGCTTGCACCCACCTGCACCGTACCATCCAGCAGATTCATGCTGCAGGAATGAAAGCGGGTGTCACACTGAATCCTTCCACCCCCGTAAGCGTATTGGAAGATATCATCTGTGATGTAGACATGGTACTTCTGATGAGTGTGAACCCGGGCTTCGGAGGACAGAAGTTTATCGAAAACACCATCAAGAAGGTTCAGCGCCTCCGCAAGCTGATCAAGGAAAGCGGAAGCCATGCCCTCATAGAGGTAGACGGTGGCGTACAAGCAGAAACGGCTCCACGACTCGTAAAAGCCGGAGTCAACGTTCTGGTGAGCGGAAGTTATGTATTCAAGAGTACAGACCCATGCTCCGTCATCCATGCAATGAAAGAACTGAAACAGCTGGACGACTAATCCAGCTGCAAGCAGATATGGTGCTCCTTAGCCATACGACGCAGGTTAAGGAGCGCATAGCGCATTCTGCCCAGACTGGTATTGATACTGACATTGGTTGTTTCGGCAATTTCCTTGAAAGACATTTGCTGATAATATCGCATATAGACCACTTCACGCTGATTGGCAGGCAGATACATCATGAGTTTCTGAACATCATCCAACACCTGGTTTCTAATCATTTCGCGCTCAGCAAAACTATCAAGGATAGAATCACCGCGAAGGCAGGACAAGTCGTTGTTCTCACCCTGATCTATCATACGGAAATGGCCCTGTTCACGATAGCCGTCAATGATTACATTATGAGCGATACGCATGAGCCAAGAGCTGAACTTACCGCTTGTGGAATACAAACGGTTCTGCAACTTGACGATGGCCTTGACAAATGTTTCCTGAAAGATATCGTTTGCCAATTGCTCATCATGTACCACAAACATAATATATGAGAAAAGCTTCACCTCATTGCGTGAAAGCAAAAGGTCAAAAGCCTTGTTGTTGCCTTCGACATAAGCCAAAGCCAACTCCTCATCTGTCATTTCTTCGAGTATTCTCATTTTCTTAATTATTTTGTATTAAGTAAATGTCCAATCTATAGGCTATCTCCTTGTTTATTGTATTATAAATGTTAATTATCGCTACAAAGGTAGCAATTAATTTTTATTTAACAAAGAAAAACCGGTTATTTTTCAAAAAAAACACTTTTTTAACATACAGAAAACTCGTTTATATAAATAAATTATGTATCTTTGCAAGGTGATATAAACTACTTTACACAGTATTAATTTAATCTAAAAGCAAACAATGATCAAATTACTGAAATCTTTGTTGGTGGCTTTACTCCTTCCTGTCTGTTCGTATGCAGCTGGATGGGATGATACAGAATACAAACGTATTGAGCAGAGCATCCAACAGCCAAAATTGAGTGAAAAAGTTTACGCCATTACATCGTATGGCGCTAAGACAACGGCTTCTGCTGCACAGAACCAGAAGGCAATCAACCGTACCATCTCACTTGCATCCAAGAAAGGTGGCAAGGTGGTGATTCCTGCTGGAACATGGAACACAGGAGCCATCGAATTGAAATCGGGAGTCAATCTCGTTATCGAAGAGGGTGCTACACTCCGCTTTGCCTTCGAGCCAAAGCTCTATCCATTGGTTCGCACTTCTTGGGAAGGCTTGGCTTGCTGGAACTACTCTCCATGCATCTATGCTTACCAGGCTAAAGACATCGCCATTACAGGTAAAGGTACCATCGATGGTGGCGGCAACAACGACACCTGGTGGCAGTGGAACGGAAATCCACGCTTCGGATTCAAGGCTGGAGTAACCACCGAAAGCCAGAAGTTGGGTTCACGCTCCAAACTGCTGAAGCAGGCAGAAGACGGCGTGGCCTTTGATGAAAGAAAGTTCGGTATGGGTCAGGGGCTCCGTCCTCAGCTCATCAACTTCGTTCGCAGCGAACGCATCCTCATCAAGGATGTCAAGATGATCAACTCTCCTTTCTGGGTTATCCACCCTCTCCTCAGCAAGAACATTACAGTAGATGGTGTTTACATCTGGAACGAAGGTCCTAACGGTGACGGCTGCGACCCTGAGGCATGCGAGAATGTTCTCATCCAGAACTGTATCTTCCATACTGGTGATGACTGCATCGCCATCAAGAGCGGTCGCAACAATGACGGTCGCCTCTGGAACCAGCCTTCCAAGAACATCATCATCCGCAACTGCAAGATGGAAGATGGCCACGGAGGTGTGGTTATCGGCTCTGAGATTTCCGGCGGATGCGAGAATGTCTACGCTGAAGACTGCGAGATGGACTCTCCGCATCTGGACCGTATCCTCCGCATCAAGACCAATAATTGCCGTGGCGGACTGATTCAGAACATCAACATGCGCCGTATCAAGGTAGGTCAGTGTGGCGAAGCTGTCGTAAAGATCAACCTCGATTACGAGTCTAAGGAAGTTTGCTACCGTGGTTTCGAACCAACCGTTCGCAATGTGAATGTCGAAGACGTTACCTGCCAGAAGAGCAACTATGGTGTTCTCATCATTGACCGTGATGCTATAGAGAATGTTTACGACATCAACATCAAGAACTGTAAGTTCGACGGTGTGCAGAAGCAGCCAGTCAAGATTACAGGCAAGACCCGCAACGTGAAGTTCGACAACCTCTACATCAACGGTTCTCTTGTTCTCAACGCAGGTGAGCAGCCATACAAGAACTATTCCGAGTGGCTTACCCACAGCGAGATGAAGCGTGTTCCTCATTCTTATCTCCTTGATTTCAGCAAGAAACCAAAGTGGAGTTATGTAATGGGCATCGAAATGGAAGGTATGCTCGATACTTACGAAGCATACAAGGAAGGCAATGAGTCTATCCTCGAATATCTGAAGGAATATCCTAAGACCATGATTGACGAGAAGGGTAACATCACCGGCTACAAGTATGAGGATTTCAACCTCGACAATGTTCGAACAGCCAAGTTTATCCTCCGCATGCACAACATTGCTCCTACCAAAGGCACTGAGAAAGCTTTGAAGACTCTCTTCAAGCAGCTTGTCAACCAGCCTCGCACCAAGGAAGGCGTTTACTGGCACAAGGCTATCTACGCCAACCAGGTTTGGCTCGACGGTATCTTCATGGGCTTGCCTTTCTACTGCAACTATGCCGTACAGACCATGAAGCCAAAGAAGGCAGAGAAATATCTGAACGATGCCGTAGACCAGATGATCAAGACCGACCTCCGCACCTACGACGAGAAGACCCAGCTCTGGAAGCATGCCTGGGACGAGACTCACGAGCAGTTCTGGGCAGACAAGGAGAACGGTAAGAGCCAGCATACCTGGGCTAGAGCCTTGGGATGGTACGTAATGGCAATGACCGAATGTCTCGATGCAATGCCAGAGAATTACGCTCGCCGCGATGAGGTTATCAAGCTCTTGAACAAGGCGATGGCTAGCGTAGTAAAATATCAGGACAAGGCTACAGGCGTATGGTATGACGTAATGGACGTCAAGGACCCTCGCAACTATCTGGAGAGTACAGCTTCAAGCATGTTTGCCTATGTATTGCTCAAGGGTTATCGCAAGGGTTACCTTTCAGAGAAATACCGTGATGCCGGTGTAAAGGCTTACAACGGAATCCTGAACCAGTTCATCAAGGTGAACCCTGACAAGACCATCAGTCTTACCAAGTGCTGTTCAGTAAGTGGTCTTGGCCCTGGCCCTGGTCCATACGTCAAGAAGCCAAACTTCAAGCGCGACGGCAGCTTCAACTACTACATGAGCGAGCCAATCCGCGACAACGACGCCAAGGGCGTTGGTCCATTCATCTGGGCTAGCCTGGAAATGGAACAGCAGGGATTGAACAAATAAAAGCTATGTATATTATCCGAAAGGAAGAATGAAAAAAAATAACGCCCGTGTTACAGTAAAAGAATACTGAACACGGGCGATTTTATTAAATCAATTTAAATTATATGAACGGTATTTACTAATTAAAATCTAATATTCATTTAATTACTTCACGAACTTTTTTCCGTTCTTGATTACCACACCCTTGTAAGAGTCTGAAACCAACTGACCAGCGAGGTTGTATGTCTTACCTGCCTTGGCAGAATCAATGCTAATGTTTGAAATGCCGTCAGAAACGTTAGCAGGAGTGAACTTAATATCATAAATATTCATACCGCTCTTTCCAGAATAAATCAAAATCTTTGCTGCTTTATTCTGATTATAGTTCGCTGTGAAAGATTTGATTTCACTCGGATCAAAGGAAACATCTTCCAAAGGAGTTATATCATTATCTACAACAGCAGCAACCTTTAATACTCTAGGATCACCACTGCTACTTGCATGAGCTGCAACAACATAAATATCACCAGGTCCCTCTACATCAAATGATACTACGCGAACCAAGTTCTCTAAATCAGAAACAGAACCTGAACCTGACAACTTAAGACGCTGAGTATACTTAACATCGTCAACAGTCTTCTTACTTCCATCAATAGTCATAGGAGCATCCTCTCCCTTGCTATTCTTATTAATATTCAAAGTCAAACCATCTTTGGTAAAAGTCTCTGAATACGTTTTAGCATCCCAGTTGCTAAAGTTCCACTCAGTCTGAGCGTTCATACTTGCAGCCATAGCGACAGCTGCGATAAGAGTAAAAAATTTCTTCATAATCTATCTGTTTTTAAGTTTATAATAAAAAATAAGTTGTGAATAACTTTATTCAAGTTTTAATTCATTTTTTGTTTATTCTGAGGGCAAAGATAACAATTCATTCTGAGAATAAAAGGAAAACATGAACCAAAATGAATGAAAACTGCGAAAACGATTACGTAGCTTTTACAAGAAATTCAGAAAGAAAAGGAACAAATTCGAAATAATAAGTGTACTTTTGCAACTATAAACTTAAAAATTAGGAAAGTAATATTAAAATAAATATAGTAACCTAAAGGCAAACAAAATGAAAAAAAATCTACTCAGATTCGGGCTTCTAAGCCTGTTGCTTGTCTTTGCTTTCATGGCAAAGGCTCAAGACGTTACGGCAGAATGGAACTTCAAAGCCAATCTGCCGGAAGGTATCCAAAGTACCCACGTGGAGAAAAGCGTTAGCGCTATCGTCTCTACCGTAGAAGGTATCGAAATGACCGTTGATGCAACCAACGGAAAGTTGAAGGGACGATCAGCCGATGCACAGATCAACAAGGGAACCATCCTGAAGGTTCCGGTGAAATCATCCAGAGACATCGTTACCATCATGAACTATGGCAACGAGAACTATCGTGCTACTTTCACCATCGGTGAAACTACTTCTAAAGATGAAAACATAGAGCACAATGCTACCGTAGATGAAGCTGCTCAGGGTTTCGTAAAGATTGAAGTGGCAGAGAACGGTTACTTCTACGGCATCAAACTCGTTCAGGCGAGTGCTTTGCAGGAGAAAACTCTCTACTCTACCGATTTCACCAACTGGAATGAAATCGACCGCAGTAAGGCTACCGACGAGGTGGTAAAGGTGAAAACCCTCTACAGCAAGGAGGAACTCAGCTTTACATTCAATGGCGTGGGTGTTTATCCAGCAGGTACCAACTCTAAGTTCCCTGAAATTATCGGTTACATGCAGACTGCCAAGTACCCTGGCGAATACAAGACTGCAGAACCTAGCGTAGTAACATCTCCATTGGCTAGCATCACCAAAATTACCCTCCACCAGGCTGCTACCGGCAGCAAGCGTGGTATCAAGGTATCAGTAAAGGGTGACGGCGATGCAGACTGGGTAGTAATCCACAATGTATCTATCGTAAAAGCTAGCGGCGAGGACCTGACTCTCGATATAAACCGCACCAACTGTCAGATCAAGTTCGAGAACTTTGCTCTCGGTCAGAACGCTTACGTTACCGACCTCGCCATCTATGGCAATGTAGATATGAGCAAATCACCAATGCTCGGCAGCTTCCTGCTGAACGGTGAGAAGTATCATGCAGCCGATCTCTTCACAGAGGATGCTTCAGGCAAGCAGGTGGCTACCGTGCTCATCTCAAAGAAGGCTAAACTCATCTCAGAGACCAATCCTCTGACAGAAATCACAGCAGACAACGGAACGGTCAAGAGCTTCACTTACACCACAACCGGCGAAGGTGCTGACCAGAAGACCGTGGCTACCCTCGTGGTAGAGGCTAACGGCGACGAGGCTACCTACGAACTCACTGTAGGCTTCAAGCCAGACTTCGTACTTACTTACTACGATATAGATGGCAAGACTGTTCTCGGTACACAGACTGTAGAGCAGGATGCAGAAATCGAGAAGTTCCTGGATGGAACAACAGAAAAGGTGACCGTAGCTGACGGCAAGAAGTTCCGTGGCTGGGCTAGCGACCAGAAGAAGGACAGTCAGAAGTTCACAGTTTCTTCTGTCATCACCGAGAACACATCACTCTACGCTCTGGTAACAGACATCGAGACAGCCAGCGGCACAGCCCGCTATGACTACGACCTACAGAAGGAAGGTTTCGACATCAACGACCATGAGGCTATCGAAGTAGAAGGCGGCAAGTGGCACGATGCTACTCACGGCTGGACCTTCAATGCCGACAGTAAGGTAAAGGTTTTGATGGGCGGCAAGGGCTACATCAAGATGGCACTCTGCCAGTTTTCAGGCTCAGGCAAGATCATCCTCTCAGACCCTCAGGGCAAGGAGGTGGCAAGCATCGACGCCAAGGCTAGCAAGGATGGCAACTCTGGCATCCTCCAGAACCCATCAACAGAGAGCGGATTCTACACCCTCTCATTCGAAGGCACAGCCTATCTGCACAACCTCAGCATCGTGAACATGACTGAGCCTGCTTTCACACAGAACGGCAACTGGTACAGCGTAAAGGCTGGCGACGTACAGAGCTTCATCACTACACTGGAAGTAGTAAACGGCGCCAACGCTGCTGCCGACGCAGCCCGCTCGTTCATCTTCCTGCCTAACGGTACATACGACCTGGGCGACCAGTGTCTCACCAACATCAGCGGAAACAACATTTCCCTCGTCGGTGAGAGCATGGACAAGACCATCATCATAAACAAGCCTGCTGTAGAGAACGAGGGCATCGCTACCACCGCTACCCTTCTCAACACAGGTAACAACCTTTATATGCAGGACATCACCCTGCAGAATGCACTGGAGTATTACAAGAGCGGTTCAGCCGGTCGTGCTGTCTGCCTCCAGGATAGGGGAACTCAGACCATCTGCAAGAACGTGAAGATGCTCTCTTACCAGGACACCTATTATAGCAATGAACCAAACGGCAAGGGACAGTTCTACTTTGAGGATTCAGAGATTCACGGCACCGTGGACTATGTTTGTGGTGGCGGCGACGTATACTTCAACCGTGTACTCTTCGTAAACGAGAGTCGCAAGGAAGGCGAAAAGAACGGTGAGGATGTGATTGCAGCTCCTAACAGCAAGAGCGAATGGGGTTACATCTTCAAGGACTGCACCATCGAGAACAAGGCAAAGGCATTCAGCCTCGGCCGCTCATGGAACAACATTACCCGTCTTACCTGGCTCAACACCACCGTAAACCAGAAGGATGAGATTCTGAACGACGACAAGAAGTTTGCTTACTTCACCATCAACGCGATGGGCGATGCAATGGCAGACAAGTTCCGCCTCGACGTATTGAAGGATGCAGAAGGCAACGTATTCTCTCCTGCAGAGAAGAAGGTAGTGTTCAAGGCATCAGACGGCAAGGTATTGAAGGACGAGGAGAACATCATCCTCACAGCCGACGAAGCAGCTGCTTACTCTCTGAAGAACATATTCGGTGAGTGGGAACCAGACAAGCTTTCTGCTCAGCAGACAGTAAGTACAACAACTGAAACAGATGGCAAGCTTGCTTGGGAAGGTGATGCCCAGATGTACATCGTATTGAAGGACGGCAAGTTCTTCGCCATGACAGCAGAGAAGACTCTCGACATTGCTGGTGCTACAGGTACATGGAGCGTTCGTGCTGCCAACGAAATGGGTGGTTTCGGCAAGATGACTTCCGTTGTTACAGGCATCAAGAACATTGCTGCAGCAGATGAAGCAGCCACCGTAAGCACAGCCATTTTCTCGATAAGCGGCGCTCAGCAGAACAGTCTTCAGAAAGGAATCAACATCATTGTGAAGACACTTGCTGACGGCAGCAAGAAGACCGAAAAAGTGATTATAAAATAAAGAAAAGCGACCGCCTCTGTTTTCGTTCAAGGAGAGGCGGTCATAAGTCAAGAAAACAGTTAGCGCCCAGCAGTTGACTACCACATGCACATCACCTGTTGTGCAAGCGCATATCAGCTGTTATGCAAGCGCACAACAGCTGTTGTGCGGCTAAAGAAGCTGATTATCTCAAAAACTTATACTGTCTTTTCCAACAATATTTCAGTAATATATCAACAACAAGAGAGTGCGTCATGGACTTATGGCACACTCTCTTTTCCGTTTTCCAAAGACACAAAAAAACTTATGACGTAATCGTTTTCGTATATTTAAACTTTAAAGACGGACGCTTTTCTGCAGAAAAGTAGTATCTTTGCAAAAAATCAAAAGACCTAGAGTATAAAGTATGAACAAATTATCATTCAAAACAATGGTGCTTGCAGCACTAATGGCATTCCCTATGTTTGTAAAAGCACAGACATTCTCGGGAATAGAAGCAGAAAAGAGTGCACAGAACACTCCAGAAAACTGGCCTACAGTAGCCCTTCCGAATTTGCCGGAAATCACATCAGCCAACACCTTCAACATCAAGGATTATGGCGCTTCTACTTCGGCAGAAGACAACACCAAGGCTATCCAGAAAGCCCTGGATGCTGTTCCTTCTACCGGTGGTATGGTGGTGATTCCTGCCGGTACATGGATGTTTGGCAGCACAGACCAGATGACCAGCAAGACCGAGGTACTCAGCATCAAGTCCAAAACCGTACTCCACCTTTGCGCAGGAGCCACCCTGAAACTTGTGGAATATGGCAAGGCTCCCAACAACAAGACCGTATTCATCGGTTGCAAGAACAAGAACCAGAGCGATATTGTCATAGAGGGTGAAGGTGAGACTTCCATCATCGACGGACAGGGAACCCGCTGGTGGAAGGCTCGCGACAACAAGGAGACTTTCAATCCTGGAGCCATGATCCGCTTCGAGAAAGGCAGCCGATTCCTGATTCGCAATCTCAAGGTGCAGAATACTCCTGGTGTCAATATCACCTTGAGCAACAGCAACGGCGCCAGCAACGGTACCGTCCATGACGTAACCATCTACAATCCATCTTCAGAAACCAAGACCGAACAGCCTTCTCATAATACAGATGGTATTTCTATCTGGGGACGCAACATGAACATCTACAACTGCAACATCAGTACTGGTGATGACAATGTGGTCTGCGATGATGATGCACAATACATCCATATCTGGAACTGCGACTTCGGTACAGGTCATGGTGCTTCTATCGGTAGCTTTACCGAAAACATCAAGCATGTTTGGTTCGATAATATCAATATGAACGGTACAACCGCTGGTATCCGCATGAAGACAGGTATCAACAGCGACGGTACGCTCCGTGGTGGTGGCGAGGAAGACTGGAAGTTCACCAACTTCACCATGACCAAGGTAAAGAGTCCATTCTCCATCGACTGCTTCTACGACAAGAAATATAACAGCGACCCTGCAGTAGACAAGGCTAACGCCAGAGATTTGGACGCCACTACCCCAACCTACAACGGCATCCTGCTTCAGAACGTGAAGACAACGGATGTTTGCGAAGGCAACGCTATCTTCCTGATTGGCCGCCCGGAGAGTCACATCAAGAACATCACGCTCGACAATGTGCAGATCAAGGCTAAGAAGGGTATTGACATCCGATTCGTAGACAACCTCGTCTTCAAGAACGGTTCCAAGATTTCCTGCACCTCCGGCAAACTGTGGATTCGCCAGTATGATTCTACTGTAGACGACCAATGTAATGCTACCGGTCAGGATTCCAATCCCAATCCCACTCCCATCCCAGGCGAGACAACAGAAGTAAGCTATATCCTGGATGCATCAACCTGCACCTCTTCTTCAAGTGATCCATCTCCATGGACGTTCAACAACGGTTGCAGCATAGAGAGCAGCAAGAATTACGCTGCTGCCAAGAACGGTACCATCAAGTACAGTAAGGGCGTACAGTTTACCATCAATCTGCCAGAGAATGTAACCATCACCAAGGCGTCCTTTGCAGGATACGGCAACGAAGACAACAAGGAATGCTACCTTGGCGAATTGAACGGAACCTCCTTTGGAGCCAAAGATTACCTCTTCCCTAGCCGTACAGAAACCATTTCTACGGATACCAAGCACGAGGTAACCCTGGAAACTCCTGCCACAGGCATGCTGACCTTCACCCCACAGGGCGCACAGGCTGCATGGATCATCACCCTCACTGGCACAAAGGCTAGTTCTACAGGAATCTCTTTTATCCAGAATGATGCCAAAGCCGGCAAAGGAAACATCTACGACCTGGCAGGAAGAGTGGTCAAGAAGAACGCTTCTGCACAGGACATGAATGGTCTGAACAAAGGCATCTACATCTTCCAGAACAAGAAGTATGTAGTAAAGTAACAACACCCAAACCCGCAAGGATACCGTTGAAGTATCCTCTTGCGGGTATATTTATGCAAAAAGGCGTAAATTTTAACATTTTCTCAAACGTTTACGTATTTTTTCAGAAAAACTTTGAGAGAAAAGTGACTTTATTCAAAAAATATTTTTAATTTTGCATGAGATAAGTAAACTATATTATAAATTAATCTAAACCTAGAAGTGTATGTCTGGTAAATACAAGAATCTTAGATTTGCGCTTGTTGCCGCAACCTTGACGATGTCAGCCAACGGTTTTGCGCAAACAGTGATTAAGGGTAATGTAACCGACAATACTGGCGAGCCCGTAATTGGTGCTTCTGTCCTCGAAGAGGGTACTGGCAGCAATGGTGGTGTAACCGATATTGATGGAAACTTTACTATCACTCTGAAAGGCAATAGTAAGAAACTGAAGATTTCATACGTAGGTATGAAACCTCAGGTAGTAAACGTATCTGGCAAGTCTGTCATCAACGTGAAGCTCGAAGACGACGCTACATCTCTCAACGATGTCGTTGTCATCGGTTATGGTTCCGTTAAGAAGAAGGACTTGACTGGTTCTGTTGCTACAGTAAACAGCGAGACATTGGCAGCCGTTCCTGTTGCCAATGCATCAGAGGCTTTGACCGGTAAGATGCCAGGTGTGCAGATTACTACCAGTGAAGGTTCTCCTGACGCTACCGTAAAAATCCGTGTACGTGGTGGTGGTTCTATCACCCAGAGCAATGACCCATTGTTCGTTGTTGATGGTTTCCCTGTTGATGACATCAGCAACATTCCTGCCAACGAAATTGAAGATATTACTGTATTGAAGGATGCTTCTTCTACAGCTATCTACGGTTCCCGTGGTGCTAACGGTGTAATCCTCGTTACTACCAAGAGCGGTAAGAGCGGTAAGGTAAACGTAAGTTACAACGCTTATTACAGCTGGAAGAAGCTTGCCAACAAGCAGGACGTTCTGGGCGACCGTGACTACGTAAAGTGGCAGTACGAGTTGGCTCTCCTGAAGAACAACAACGACCCTAGCAAAATCAGCTCTTACACTGATTATTTTGGCGAATACCAGGATATGGATATGTATAGCACAGGCGTTACTAACGACTGGCAGGATCTGACCTATGGTAGAACTGGTAACACATTCAACCACAACTTGAATATCACCGGTGGTTCTGACAACATCAAGTATGCATTCAGCTATGCACACATGAACGATAAGGCTATCATGGTGAACTCAGGTTACAAGCGTGACAACTTCAGCTTGAAGTTGAACACCAAGCCATCAAAGCGCACTACACTCGACTTCCAGGCTCGTTACGATATGACTAACGTTATTGGTGGTGGTGCCAATGAGGCAGCAGGTGCTTACGATACTGACCGCCGCTTGAAGTACTCAGTTATCTATTATCCAATGCCTGTAGCCAATATGGATCCTACAGTTGGTGCCGATGATGATGATTTGGGTAACCTCTACAATCCTATCACCTCTGCTTACGACAACGACCGCAGAAAGGAACGCAAGAACTTGAATCTGGGTGGTGCTTTCGGATGGGAAGTACTCGACAACCTGAAGCTCAAGACAGAGTTCGGTTACGACTACTATAACCAGTACGACAAGCGTTTCTGGGGTCTGACAACATATTATGTAAAGAACGTACCAACAGGTAACAATCAGAATCATCCAGCAATCCGTCTTACTCAGACAGATCGCCATCGTTTCCGTAACACCAACACCATCAGCTACGATTTCAAGAAGCTGATCAACAATAAGGATCATAGCCTTAACATATTGCTGGGTCACGAGTACGTGATTACCAAGAAGCGTGAGAATATGGACGAGGTTCATGGTTTCCCTGTAGATTACAACTCTACTACAGCTTGGAAGTTGACCTCTCAAGGTACTCCATATACAATTGATGACTCATACAGCGCAGACGACAAGCTGTTGTCATTCTTCGGTCGTGCCAACTACAACTACTTGGATCGCTACCTCTTGAGTGCAACCTTCCGTGCCGATGCTTCATCCAAGTTCTCTAAGGAGAACCGTTGGGGTTACTTCCCATCAGCAGCCTTGGCTTGGCGTATCTCTTCTGAACCATTCATGAAGGGTACAAAGAAATGGCTTGATGACTTGAAGCTCCGTTTCAGCTACGGTACTGCAGGTAACAACAACATCCCTGTAGGTCAGCTCGTTCAGGCTTACGAGAACAAGGCAACTACATGGGTAAATGGTATCGCTAACTACTGGGCTCCATCCAAGACTATGGCTAATGCCAACTTGAAGTGGGAGACAACCATCACTCGTAACCTGGGTCTCGACTTCACTCTCTTCGGTGGTAAGATCAATGGTAACGTTGAAGCATACATCAATACAACAAAGGACTTGCTCATCGAGTTCCCTGTAGCAGGTACTGGTTATGACACACAGTATCGTAACATGGGTAAGACCGAGAACAAGGGTCTTGAGTTCTCTGTAACATGGCATGCCATCGAGAAGAAGGACTGGGGCATTGACCTTGCAGGTAACATCGGCTTCAACAAGAACAAGGTCAAGAGCCTTGGTATCATGAACGACTTCGGTCAGGATTCCCGCTGGGCTTCTACCGAGATTGGTCAGGACTACTGGATTGCAGTAGGTAAGCCATTGGGACAGATTCGCGGCTATCAGCTCGACGGTAACGGCCGTTACGAGGTGAGCGACTTCACCGGCTATGATGCTGCAAGCAAGACCTGGACTTTGAAGGAAGGCGTAACCGACTGTAGCAGCGTAATCGGTACCATTCGTCCAGGTTCTCTCAAATTGAAGGACCAGGATGGCGACCATGTCATTACAGATGCCGACAACACCATCATCGGTGATGTAAATCCTAAGGCATTCGGTGGTTTCTCTATCAATGCACATGCATACGGATTCGACCTTAGCGCTAACTTCAACTACTCTATCGGTAACAAGGTATATAACGCCAACAAGATTGAGTGGACCTCAACAGGTAAATACCAGTATCGTAATATGAGTACCGAGATGGCAGATGGAAAGCGTTGGACCAACCTCGATCCAGAGACCGGTCTTTTGAGCAACGACCCTGTCCGTTTGGCAGAACTCAATGCCAACACAACTATGTGGTCACCATGGATGAACAAGATGGTACTCACCGACTGGGCAATTGAAGATGCATCATTCCTCCGCTTGAACACCTTGTCATTGGGTTATACAGTTCCTAAGACTCTTACCCAGAAGGTAGGCATCCAGAACCTGCGCTTCTACGTAACAGCTTACAATGTATTCACCATTACAGGTTACTCAGGTTTCGACCCAGAGGCAGACTGTATCTCAAAGACGGCTCTCACACCGAATGTTGACTACTCAGGTTATCCAAGAAGCCGTACATTCTTAGTGGGTGTAAATTTGAATTTCTAACATTAACGAGGAATTATCGAATATGAAAAATTATATTAAACTATCTATATTCTCCATGGCATTGGCTGCCGGAATGACATCTTGTGACCTGGAGGCTCCGACACAGTCAACCCTTGACGGTTCCTCTGTCTATTCAGTCTATTCTCTGGCTGAAGCTGAGGTTATGTCAATCCATGTGTCATTCGGTGAGACCAACTCTTACCGTGGACGTTTCTTGCCATACTATGGCTTGAACACCGATGTGGAAGTACCTAGCGGTTCTGCTCCTTCATTTGCAAGCAAGAATGATGATAAGCAGAATCTGGTAAACTACGATACCAGCGAAAGTAATGGTCAGATGAACACAGACAACAATGCTTATGGTAAGTTCTATGAGGGTATCGAGCGCGCCAACCTTGCTATCGAGGGTCTTCGTCAGTATGGCGATGTTGCCAACAACAAGAACATGGCTCAGCTGCTGGGTGAGGCACTCACCTTGAGAGCTGTCATCTATGCAGACTTGACAAAGGCATGGGGCGATGTTCCAGCTCGCTTCGCTCCAAACAACAACGACAATATCTATATGCCACGTTGCAACCGCGACTCTATCTACAAGGTATTGCTCGCAGATTTGAAAGAAGCAGAAGATTACTGCTACTGGCCAAACCAGAACTCTGTTACCAAAACAACAGAGCGTGTCAGCAAGAGCTTCGTTAAGGCACTCCGTGCCCGCATCGCTCTCTACGCTGGTGGCTATGGTCTCCGTGGCGATGGTTACCGTTTGAGCAAAGACCCTGAGTTGGCTCCAGAGAAGATGTATCAGATTGCAAAAGAAGAATGCGAGGACATCATCAATGCCGGTTACAACAAGTTGGGTAGCTTCAAGGAGAACTTCACCAAGCTCTGCCAGGACAATGTAACTGCTGGCGGTGAGAGTATCTGGGAGATTCCATTCTCTGATGGTCGTGGCCGTGTACTCTATACATGGGGTGTCAAGCACGCAAAAGCAGACCAATATACCAAGCAGCCTCAGGGTGGCGTAAATGGTCCTACACCATATCTCTACTACGATTTCGATGCAGATGACGCTCGTCGCGACATCACTTGTGTGCCTTATCAGTGGAGCAAGGAGTTGGTTAACGGCAAGTCTCACCAGGAGTTGCGCAAGATTTCTCAGTGGTGCTTCGGTAAGTTGCGCTACGAGTGGATGAAGCGTATCGTAACATCAACCAACGACGATGGTGTAAACTTCCAGTATATGCGTCTTGCTGATGTTTATCTGATGGCTGCTGAAGCAGAGAACCAGTTGGGTAACACATCAACAGCCTGGAACTATATGGAGCCAGTCTTGGCTCGCGTATTGCCAGCTGCTAAGGTAAACGCATTGAAGGCTAAGTATTGTGCAAGCAAGGATGCTTTCCAGCAGGGAATCATCGAACAGCGTGGCTTTGAGTTCGCAGGCGAACAGCTCCGTAAGGCTGACCTCGTACGCTGGGGTATCATTGACAACAAGATGGCAGAGGCTAAGCAGAAACTTACAGACCTTGCAAACCGCCAGGGCGCTTACGAGGGATTGCCAGACAAGATCTACTATACTCTTGATACAGATGGTGAGACTCTGAAACTCTACGGTCTTAACAAGGGTGAGGACAACGCTGACAAGATCAAGGAATTGAAGGCTGCAGGTTGGGAAAACAAGAGCTGGTTTGTAAGCAATGGTGCCAACATCATCACCGAAGATTACATCAACGGTCTCTATGTTGAGCAGCCTAGCACACACTGTTTGTGGCCAATCTGGAAGACATTCATCGACAAGTCTAACGGTTACCTCAACAATGACGGTATCTACGGACAGTTGTCAGACTAAATTTTAATATCTGAAACAATGAAAAAGATTAATATATTAACAGCATGTATGTTGGGGCTATCTACTGTAGCCCTGACATCCTGCGGTGACGTTGCCGATGAAGTAACAAGCATCGTATTCGACCGCAACTTTGCACCTGTAGGCTTGGAATCAAGCAATGTGACTGAGACTTCTGCTAAGTTAAGCTGGACTCAGTCTGCCGGTGCCACATCATATACCATCGAGTTGTTTGCTAACGACAGCTTGACATTCGCAGGTTCTCCAGTAAAGACATTCACAGGTATCAGCGCTTCTGATATTCCTTATACCCTTTCTGGCCTGGACTACGACACCAAGTATTCTGCACGTGTCATAGCTCTCGATGAGGCTAACACAAACAGAAACTCCAAGTGGAGCAACGTATATTTCCGTACCAGTGCCCAGCAGATTCTGAAGAGCATGAAGACTCAGGACGTTACAGATAAGACGGTAGATCTTTCCTGGCCTTCTGACGAGAAAGATATTTCTACTATCGAAATCTCTACCAAGGAAGGTCAGTTGGTTACAACATACACCGTAACCGAAGAAGACAAGGCTGCCGGTAAGGCAACTGTTGGTGGTCTTTCTCCTGAAACAGAATATGTTGGTAAACTCTACTTCAATGGTCGTGAGCGCGGAAGCAAGAGTTTCAAGACGATTGCTGACCTCAACGGTGCTACTGTTGTTAAGGAAGACGACAACTTGAAGAGTCTTCTTGCCAATGCAACTGATGGTGAGGTATTTGCTTTGATGCCAGGTACCTATCAGTTGGAATCAGCAGAAGCTGATGGTACAACCTCTTCTGTCGCATTGAAGGCAAGCGTTATCATCAAGGGTATCTACCCTACTGATAAGCCGGTTATTCAGGGACGATTCGAAATCAACGGTGCTACCAACGTTAAAATTGACAATGTAGTACTGGATGGTTCTTTGAACAACTCTACTGATCAGGCCTTCAATTTCAAGAAGGCTGGTGATGTTGAGAAGCTGGTAGTATCCAACACAGAAATCAAGGGTAAAGAAGGCGGTGGCTTCGCTAAGGGTATCTGCTACATCAATGTGGCTGCCAAGGTTGGTGAGGTAACATTCGATAACTGCGATATCCACGAGATTCAGTGTGACGGTGGTGACTTCTTCGACTCTCGTAAGGGTTATATGGACGTCTTGAACTTCAAGAACTGTACATTCTATAACATCTGTGCCAGTCGTGACTTCATCCGCTACGACGATGGTAAGATTGCTAAGGAGACTGTAATTACTGTAGATCACTGTACAATTAATGGTGCAGCAAACAACAAGAGGCGTCTCCTCTATGTACGTAATGGCTGTTCAAAGATTGTCTGGAGCAACAACATCGTAACTAATACAAATGCTGTCTGGACCAACCAGTCTAAGACAAAGGAACCAGAGTTCAACAACAACGTATACTACAACTGTACAAACTTGAACACAGTTGTTTGGGTAGACGGCAAGGGTGATAATGCATTCAACGATCCTACAGCTACTGTATATGATCCAAAGTACAAGAATGCAAGCAAAGGCGACTTTACTATCGGTAACGAAGCTGTAGCTAAACTCAAGGTCGGTGCAGAAAAGTGGTACGCTGCTGAATAATATGACCAGACATTTGAAAAAATATAATACCCCTTAATCATTAAAGGCTGTATCTTTAGGCTTAGTCCTTCAGATACGGCCTTTTTTCTTGATAAGCTTCCTAAAAACAAACATTGCGTAATCGTTTGCGTATTTTTTGCAGGATAACCCTATTGGTTATTCCACAAAATGTTGTAACTTTGTCCTTAATAAATAAGCCTATAAAAAGAATCACAATATGAACAAAACAATTGTACACACTGTTTTTAAGTGCTTTCTTGCCGGAATGGCACTAAGTGCTCCACTTACGTCCCTCAACATAAAAGCTCAGACTCCATCTAAAACCTGGAATCCGAACTTGAAGAACGGAATGTATCGCAACCCGGTAATTGACGCCGACTACTCTGACCCTGATGTATGTCGTGTGGGCAATGACTACTATATGACCTCCTCTTCCTTCCAGTGTTTCCCAGGCTTGCAGATTCTGCACAGCACCGACCTGGTGAACTGGGAGATTATCGGCGCTGCCCTACTCGATGACTATCCGGTTTTGCCTGAATACCAGGGCACCGAACTGGATTGGCGCAAGAAGGTTCAGCATGGTAACTACATATGGGCACCATCCATTCGCTACCATGACGGATGGTTTTATATCTACTGCGGTGATCCAGACCAGGGACTCTTCATGACCAGGACACAAGATCCACGCGGTCCTTGGGAACCTATCACATGGGTGAAGAAGGGAAAAGGTCTTATCGACTGCTGCCCTCTCTGGGATGAAGACGGCAAGGCTTATCTTTCGCATGGCTGCGCAGGTTCTAGAGCCGGCATCAAATCGGTGCTTTTCGTAGCTCCGATGTCACCGGACGGAACCAAGGTGATTGGTCCTTCACGCATCGTATATGACGGCCATGAAGACCAACCTACCATTGAGGGTACCAAATTCTACAAACGCAACGGATATTATTATATCATGAGTCCTGCGGGCGGAGTAAAGTATGGCTGGCAGGTAGAACTGCGTTCCAAGAATCCATACGGTCCTTACGAGGAGTATGTTGGTATGGCTCAGGGAAAGAACAAGAAGGTGAACGGCCCTCACCAGGGTGCTTGGGTAGATACACAGAACGGTGAAGACTGGTTTCTCCACTTCCAGGATAAGCATGCCTATGGTCGTGTTGTTCATCTGCAGCCAGCCAAATGGGTAAACGACTGGCTCGTTATCGGAGATGACAAGGACGGTGACGGATGCGGAGATCCAGTTCAGCAATGGAAGAAGCCCAACTTGCCATCAAGCGGGAACTTCCAGCCTAAGGAATCGGATGATTTCAACAGCATAGACCTCGGTCTGCAATGGCAGTGGAACGGTCCTTACAGCCACTACTGGTATTTCTGCGATGCCAAGAAATCAAAGTTGCGCCTATATGGTGTTGAGCAGATTGAAGGCGCCAAAAATCTTTACGACCTTCCTAATCTCCTGCTCCAGAAGGTTCCTACCGAGAACTTTACAGCCACAGCCAAGGTAAAGTTCATTCCTAACCGCACCGAGGCTTACAAGGAGAAAGATAAGGTGTTGGGCGAAAGCGCAGGTATGATTATGCAGGGAATGGATTATGCAGCCCTCAAGTTTGTAGACACCAAGGAAGAAGGTGTTGTATTGCAATATGTAACTTGTGAAAAAGCTGACAAAGGAAAGGAAGAGAAGGTGGTAAAGCAGGTAGCCATCAAGACCAGCAAGCTGCCTAAACCTTACACCGTGAAGTATGCGGTAGATGATATTCCTTCATCTCGCTTCGCAACTCAGGATGTATGGCTCCGTGTAAAGGTTCACAGCGAGGGAATCGCTAACCAGATTCAAGGCATTGCCGAATGGAGCTACAGTCTGGATGGTAAGAAGTTTACCCAAATTGGCAATCCATTCACCATGCGCGAAGGCAAGTGGATTGGAGCAAAGCTAGGTTTCTTCAATACCCGCACAGCCAAGAAGAACGATGCAGCCTTCTTAGACATCGACTGGATACATTTCGAAAAATAACCCCTATTTACCCCGCAGGCAGATGATTTTTCTGCCTGCGGGGTTTTATGTTCCCTTATTTCGGTACTAAAAAATCGGGTGTGTCAATTATCTCGACACACCCGATCTTATTTTATTAGAAATCTGAATTACTATTCAGCAGGTTTCTCATCTTCCTTCTTGGCAGCTGTTTTCTTAGCAGCAGCTGGCTTTTTGGCAGCAGGAGTCTTCTTGGCTGCTGGCTTCTTGGCTGCAGCAGGCTTGTCGCCACGGAGTTTTACCACTTCCTTCTCAATCTTCTCAATCTTAGCCTGAAGACGGGTAATCTCCTTGTCTCTCATCTCAATCTCCTCGTCCTGGTTGGTGATGGTAGTGAGAAGACTCTCGAGCTGCTCATTATCTACCTCAGCAGGATAAAGGTTGTTGACGCGAGTGATGAAGTCACCAAGAATGTTCATATAGTTGGTGAAAGCATCAAAAGGACTAGAATAAATACCGCGGTCCAGACCTACGTTACTTGGCTTGGTAGTCATGAAACGGAAGTTGTTGCTAGCCTGGAGATAATCCCAGTCCTGATTGATACGAGGATCGTTGGCAATGCGAACACGGTCGGCTACGCTATAGAGCTTGTTGAAAGCCTCACGCTGCATTGGGTTACCGAGCCATGAGCTGACATCACGCTCCTCGTCTACCCAACTCAATGTATCAGGAACGTTGATTTCGCCTACAGACTTCATCTTCTGGAAAATCTCGGTAGGAGTAGAGAAGATAATGCCACGGTCCTTAGCACACTGTGGAAGCGCCTTCAGGAACTCGAGAATATTGCTAGACAAAGGCTGGGCAATACCCAAAGCAGAAAGCTCCATGAAGATATTGATAACCCTGCTCCTCTTCCTGTTACCTCTTCCACATTTCTATCTAAAAGAACAGCTGCAATTGCGCTGCTAGTAGTTGTATTACCAATACCCATTTCACCGGTAGCAATTATTCCATATCCTTTATCCATTAAATCTTTAACTATTTTAATACCGCATTCAACAGCTTCTATAGCCGTATATTTTGTCATTGCAGGCTCTTTAGTCATATTCTTAGTACCATACATCAATTTTTTTTTTATTAGACCATCAATATACATATCTTTTGCTATGCCTATATCAACAGGTATTACATCTACATTTACACACTTTGCCATATTATTAACAGATGTCTCGCCCTTAACCATATTTGCAGCTACAATTGCTGTAACTTCCTGTCCTGTCTGTGTTACTCCTTCTTCAACTACCCCATTATCAGCACACATCACTACAACAGCTCGCTTTTTAAGATTTACATTGGGGTTCCTTGTTATTCCAGCTATCTTAATAACTACTTCTTCTAATAGACCTAAACCATTAAGCGGCTTTGCTATGTTATTCCAACGTTTTTCTGCCACTTTCATAGCATCTATATCTAGTTCTTTAATTACTGATAACATATCTTTTAAATAAACTGACATCCTACCTCCACTTTTTATAATCATTACATTTATCTATGAAATTACTTGCAAAGGCAATATTGAAATAATAATGCTACTCAACTTGAGTTAATAATCTTCTCATTACATCTTTAACCTTAGGCATTCCTAACTCTTC
>OIYG01000933.1_pt1 | contig 24778 bp, 29 predicted proteins | sample 1587861 | NCBI WGS metagenome assembly OIYG01 (sample SAMN03283272) | human gut metagenome | biome: human-associated habitat; material: feces | host: Homo sapiens | place: Peru | collected 2012 | reverse complement strand
GTATCTACAGGAGCGTTCGGCATTACCGCATACGCTAAAGGCGAGTCGCCGTCAAAGGCGTACAATTATACATTAGGTACTGCTGTTACAAATACTTTCAACGAAGACAATTCAATGTTGTATTATACTTTTGTACCCTCAAAAACAATGTATTATTCGTTTGAAATCCTTGATGTTTACTATAGCGAAGAAGCAAATGATTACCAAAGTTTTATTGAAATCGACGACGCCGACGGTGACGAGGTTGGATTTGCCGGAACTAATGACTACACAGGCGAGTGCGTTTGTTCTGTTAAGTTAAAAGCCGGAAAGCGTTACTATATAGAGATTGATAACTTTATTGATGAATACGATAGCTTTACATCAACATTCACATCATATCCGCATACACACCACTATGAGCAAGTAGCTTTTTGCAAAGCCTATTTCTTTTCAGACGGTGAAATCGACTACAGATGCAGTGGCTGTGACCACGAAAAGACAAAAATAATTCCGGCTCATAAAAACCAAAAATTAAGCACAAAGAATTATGTTTATGACGGTAAGGTTAAAACTCCAACCTTGACAGTTTATTCAAGAGACGGTAAAAAAATAAACAAAGACTATTATACAGTTAAATATCCAAAAGGCAGAAAAAATGTCGGTCGCTACAAGGTCACATTCAAGTTTAAAAAGTATTATGACAATGAAGCCGATTATCAATATGAATATTTCTATATTCTTCCAAAGTCAACAAGCATAAAGAGGGTATCGGCAGTTAAAAAAGGCTTTAATGTGAAGTACAAAAAGCAAGCTACACAGACTACAGGCTATCAAATTCAGTACGCTACCGATAAGAAGTTCAAAAAGAATGTCAAGACTGTGACAGTCAAGAAAAACTCAACGACCTCTGCAAAAGTCAAAGGTCTTAAGTCTAAGAAAAAATACTATGTGAGAGTACGCACATACAAAACAGTAAGCGGCAAAAAGTATCACTCCTCTTGGAGCGGTACAAAGTCTGTTAAAACAAAGTAAGGACAGAAAAATATAATATTATTAAAGAGGGTCCTTAAACAAGGGCTCTCTTTTCGATTGATTGCTCTTTTTGCATTGACTCAGCGATGCAAAGTAGCTCTATTTTGTCGTTAATATCTAATTGCGACAATATTCCTGCAAGTTCCCGATAATCTTCATCAGACATTGTTTTACTCCTTTGTTTTTTGATGATTATATCCTACTCTCTTTTTAATCCGTTATCAAACATATGTTCTATTTGTTGGACTGTGAAAATAAATTTTTCTTTCATTATTCAAAGATAGTGCATACATTGTTAAGATTTGCAATGAGGGCAGTATCAAAACCACCCCCAAAGCAAAAGGGATTATAACATCTTACGATGTTATATATTTATAATAGCACATTTGTTGAACGAATATTGAATAAATAAAATGACTTTTTCTACAGATTTTAATACAGGTGAGGTTAATGTATGGAGAAACATTAAAAAAATATCGTATAAAAAGGAATATGACAAGAAAAGAGGCTTCGGCAAAGCTCAATATCAGCTATGCGGTCTATCGTAACTGGGAGAGCGGAGAAAGCTCAATACCGATTGATTATATTGTACCGATATGTCAAGTGCTGAATATATCTTGTGACAAATTTTTGACGGAACATTTACACACTATGGAGTGGTATAAGGAAAAGTTCAAAGAAGCTGAGGGACTTATCCACTATGTTGAGCGTGACAAACGCAACAAAGAAATGGTATTGTGGCTGTTTAATGAGTTTGACGGAAACATAGACGGACTCGTTCTTATGTCTACTGCTTACGCTTGCTTATCTCCTGCGATTAGAAAAAGGCTGTCAGCTTTTATATGGAACGACTTTAAGGACAAGTACCGCAATAACAAAGTAGATATGCCGCCCATTGCAGAAATTGTCAACTCACAAGCTGACAAATACATTATGTGGTGGAAAGAATTAAGTAAAAAGGAAGAAGATTATCTATAATGGCAGAACGCAGACAAAAAGGCACAGGCTCTGTGTGGAAAGACAAAAGCAAAAACATATACCACGGTGAGATGCAGATAGGCTATCTTCCTAACGGCAATAAAAAAATGCGTCGTGTGTCCGGCAAAACTGCAAAAGAGGTTAAGCAGAAGTTAAAAAACATTGAGGCTGAAATGATAAAAAACGAGCTTGCCGTTTCTACTAATGCTACTGTGCCAGAAATAGCACGCTATTTAGCAGAGGACAAGCTCAAGAGCAACTTAATAAAAATATCTACTTACAATAGAATTATCGCATCAATAGCCGTAATTGAAAAAACGCAGCTAAAAAACATACCTGTTTCAAAAATCACAGAAGAAATTATAAAAACGAATTTGCAGTCTTTGACCGATGAATACTCGGACTCGGTGATGAAAAAAGCGTTTGCAGTGATTAAAAGCAGTCTGAAAGAGGCTGTACGCAAGAATTATATCGCCAAAAATCCTTGTGAAGACATCACACGCCCTAAATCGAGCAAGAAAACACGAGAGATTAAGTCTCTTACTGTCGAGGAAGAAAAACAGCTTATAGCGGCTCTCAACAAAGAAAACAAAGAGCCGTATCGTACAATGCTCCTACTGTCATTGTTCACAGGAATGAGAGCAGGAGAGGTACTCGCACTGAAAACTACTGACATATCAAAAGATTATCAGCGCATCGTTATCGAACGAACACTTACAATGGGTGACAATGACACTTTTGTGGTTGGTGAGGATACAAAGACAGGTGCAGGAACGAGAGAAATTTCAGTAATTCCTTATGTTTCAAATTTATTAAAAAACTATATAGACAATTTTTATATCAAAAACAAAGACAATCTATTGTTTGTTCAGCAGTCAGGCAGAATATATGGTGTTCAATATCTAAATCAATACTATAAAAAAATTATAAAGAATTTCAACATTAACGACGGCAAAAAGATATACACTTTGCATCAACTAAGGCACACTTATGGCACTCGTTGTGCTGAGTCGGGTATGTCAATTAAAGTCTTGCAGAAAAAAATGGGACACTCGGATATAAAAATAACTCTCAACATTTATGCAGATGTTCTACCTAATTTTGAGAGTCAAGAAGATGAAAAGTACACAAGTTATTTGGTTAAAAATAGCATAATAGGAGAATAATATGGCAATATTCAGCAAAGAGTACGGCTCACTTTCGTATGAAAGCGGAGATATGATAGAAGATGTTAAGCAAGATATATTAGAGTTCGGAGCAAAATATCCGCTCTACGCCGTGTATCGTCGTATGTACGGTGCAGATTTTATCATCGATTATACATATGATATAAACGACATAAAGAGTATGCACAATGAAGGACTGACTACGACGGAAGATATAGTAATCAAAATGACTGCAATAGAGCTATTAGAAAAGCTGAAACAACAAGATGCTATTATTTAGTCAGTTTATCAGTCAGTCTATTTTAGCGTTTTATAACAATTCTCAAACTATACTATATCAAAACAAAAAAGCCAAAAACCGCACAAATAAGCGGTTAAAAGCATTATAGCGTCGCTATAAGATATGCTGAAAAATGCTATAAATAGGTCACTCCGACCATAAATTAAAGCCGAAAACCATTGATATTACAAAGGTTTTCGGCTTTTTTAATTTTATAAGTCAGTCTATCGTCAGTTTATGCTAACAAAAATCGTGTGCATTTGAATTGTGCTAATCAAGCACAGAAATTTTTGTTAAAATCGGAGCGGACATATCGGACATAATTTCTTCGACAAACTCGAAAACTGTTTCCATATCCTCGCATTTTTCGCCTTTGTCTTCTTCGCACTCGTCGATATAATGTCTGACAGTTTCAGCGAGTACATCTTTATGGTGCAGTTCCTGCTTTGCCATTTCGTTGTACTTTTCTGCAAGGCTTTTATCGTCTGCCTTTAATTTGATTGCCATATCTGCGTACTTGTCGGCGCTTGATATTTCATCAATCATCATTTTAGCATACTTTTTGATTTTGTCCATTAGTCCTTTTTCACCTCAATAGCTGCGTTTGATACCGCTGTAGCTACACCGCTAATTACAAGTGTTATTGTACTGTCGCAGCAACACTTAATTCTAATCGGCGCAGAAATGTTAAACGCTGTCACTGTGTCTGCTGTGAGTGTAGCCGACTGCGAAGCTCCGGGGATTGCTACACCGTCTTTATACAGTGTCAATACAACCGTTCCTGCTGCACCTGTGAGCGTAATGTTGGCATCAATGTCGTAATAGCCTGTGCCGTTTACTACAGGAGTATTGCCGTTACTCTGACAGTTACATCCATAGCGGCGAACTATGTTACCAAAGTTTACTGTACCGCCATTTGCGACGGACTGTGTGTTGGAATTAACCATATAAATAAGTGATTTACTCATTTTTCTATATCCTTTCATAATAAATTAAGGCAGAGCAACCGCCCTGCCTTTTTCCTCGCCAAGTAGGGCGTATCTTCAATTAGATGTTAGGGCAACACTGAGTTGCACAACCACAGAATGGGTTGTTGTTATACGCATATGTCATTGACATAGGATAGCGTACAACACCGCTCATTGCATTAGCAAGCTCAAGCTGACTTACCTTGTTCTGCAAGGTGTCAATCTTATCATTCTTGATAGTGTCAATTACATTCTGCATTGCAGCTGTTGTGTTTGCGTTGATAGCTGCGGTGTTTTGAGCCGCAAGGTATCTGTTTTCAAGCAGTGCCTTTTGAGTTTCGCAGCAGCATACTTGCTGATTTGCAAAGCCTGTGTTTACAGCAGACTCAAGGTCTCTTATTTCGCTCAGGTTGTTATAAGCAGCGTCCTTAACTGTGCTCTGCAAGCCGAGTCCGACATCGCTTGTGTTCTGCATTATCTCGTTGTTCTGTCTTTCGAGAGCTGCAAAATCTGTAGAACGCTGAACATCAGCGGTAGTAGCGTACTGTTCACCGCCTCGTCCGTTGTTGTTCCAACCGCCAAAGCCAAAGAGTGCAAGGATAGCAAAAAGCCACAATCCCTCGTTACCGAACATTCCGTCTCCGTAACCTCTACCGTTCATTACAGCACCCATATCAGCAGCAGTGAGTGTTTCAGCCATAGTTTTAACTCCTTTCGTTAGATTTTTTATATCAACCTATCGGTTAATACCAAAATTCTGTTGCAGTTTTCGTGCCTCGTCTAAGACTTGGTTGATGTCAAGTCCTCTTTCCTGTGCCACTTGACTGACTAACTGCTGTGGTGTTAGATTTCGCATTTTGCAAAGTTGCATTGCCTGTTGAATTTGCGGATTGTTCATCAGGCTGTTGACTTGCTGTTGGTTGTTGTGCAGTAAACTGTTCATTCAGCATCTTCTCCAATCGTGAAAGTCTTGCGTTGATATTTTCGTATTCTTTTTGTTCTGCCGTCTTGTGCTCCACAAGGTCAAAAGCTGTTATATTTGCACAGGCGGCGCTGTCCGTCTGTTTGAGGTAAACTATAGGTGAATTGCTGTCTAACAGTAAAACGCTTGAATTTGCCCCCAAAGAATAAAGCTCAGCGCCTTTATAGCCGTTGACTTCGGGTACAACACACTGTTTAGGCACTTGGTAAGGATTTATCTGGTTGTAATTGTACATTTGCCCTTGTCTCCTTTTCTATTTCAGCTAAGGCATCGTTATAGCCCTGCATATATGCTTTACTCAAGTAAAATATTGCTTGTTCTTTAACTGGTTCAGTCCATTTGTACTCTAAAGGACAATCCCATTCGCTCATAGGAATACCCCCCCTCTCGCTATCTAAATGGTAAAATAAAAAAGCTCATACGGAGTATGAACTCCGTACGAGCCTAAAAAGGATAAGGGCGTATTAAGTTTGCGTTGCGTGTCTCACGATTTTATACAACACATTAAGTTTGACTTGGTAGTATTTGTTGCGGTGCAATCGCAGCTCATACATCATACCGTCATCGTTGATGTCATTCTTCACGAGGTGTTCAAGAATGTATTGTTCGTCGGCAGTAAAGCCGATTTTCTCCTCCAAATTCTTCACATCTTTTTGAGTTAAGAATGAAAAATCAATCATTTCTACATCTTCCATTATAAAATTATTTCCCTTTTGCTTATTTTTTTAGCGTTCTATGAAATCAGCGTTCATTCCGTTCCATAGCCAAATTGTCCTGCCGTTAATTACTCTTTTTAAGAGCATAGGAGAGGAGCGGTCACCTACATACATTGTCTTTGTGACAAACTTTCCTGCTTTTGGGTCAAGATACTTACACTTAAAGAACTGGTCACCCATAGGGCTGTTAAGTATTTTGTTGAGCGTATCTGTTTCCATTACGCCCCAATTTATGCTTAACTTAATCTTTATAGCTACTCTGTCTCTCTGCATAAGTCCGCTTGCGTTTCTGCCGCTTCCGTCCTCGCTGTCAAGGTCTTGAATACCCCAAGTAACACCTTGTGGGTCGGGCAGAACAACACCGTTAGACAATGATGTATCAGTTGTCTTATACAGTGTCAGTATGCCTGTATAAGACGGAAAAACTCTTTGGTTCATAGTCTCGCCTCGTTAGGCACACGGCACTACTTTTGTTTTAATTTTTCTATTTCTTCTGTTAGCTTGTCAATCTGCTTTTGCTGTTGCTGAACTAAAGCGGTCAGCGGTGCAATCAATTCCTCATAATCGAGTACCCATTCAAGCTCGCTATCATCAATAGAACTGTTGTACTTTTTACCGTCTTTAGTTTCGGCTCTGTAAAGTGCAAGGTCACCTACAGTATCTTTTGCCGCCTGTGACACATCTTGAGCCACAAATCCGCAATGTGTACGCTTGCCTGTACCTTTTTTCAACTTATAAGTCACAGGCTTAAGAGACATTACAAAGTCTTTGAATGAGCCGTCAATAGCGTTAATATCTTCTTTAGCTTTTCGGTCAGAAGTAGCAAACTTTCCGTCTGTGCAGTATATCGACTTTGTGTAAACTCGATACCACCTATAATTATTACTGCCAAGATAGATTTTTTCGTTACTGCTTGGTCGTACAACCTCGTTACCACTTGTGTCAGCGTAATATCTTATGTAACCGCTGCCATTGACTTTTTTCTTGTTGCTGTCAGTGTAAGTGTAGTTTATATCTAATTCAGCAATATTCTCACTGCCCTTGAAATTAGTAGTGCTTATTTGATTACAGTATAAGGCTTTCCACCGATAACTTTCGTGTCCGAACATTACAGTGTTATCCTCGTCAGGTCGAAACCACGGAACATCATTTACACCTGTATAAAGCACTACAGAATGAGACTTTGAGAAATCAGTATTTGTAAACACTTTTAAGCGTATTCCGTGACTATCACTATTTAGAGCCGAAGAAGTAGAGCCGATATTGACTCTTGAGCCGTAAATATTAGTTTGACCGCCGTCTTTCAGTCTTCCCATTCCTAATACAGTGTTGCCGTAAGAATTTTTAGTCAGCAATACTTGATTGTCTCCGTTATCATTGATTACATTTGTAGTTAATGTTTGAGTGGTGAACAAATCGGCGCTTGCGACTTGCATTATGGTATTGTACGAACCACCTTGATTTTCTACCGTGTCAGTTGTCGATTGAGCGTTAAAGCCGTATGACTTTAGTGTCATAGTTAAGCCGCCGTTATAGCTCATTGTTATGTGGCATACAGGGAAAGCGAATGTTTCACCGTCTACTTCATACGACAAGACATCTCCCAATTCAACAACTGGGTTGCCCCGCCACTTAATTTCCAATGGCTTTATCCTATGAAGTTTGGTAGTTTCTCCGTCGGGAAAGCTCAAAGCGTCGTTTAAGTACTTCATAGTTCGTCTTGCTATGTTTGTTTGGTCGTTGTCGTCAAAGACATTATATGAACTACTCGGCAAGTTTCCAAAATTATTAAATCCAAAAGGAGAAAAGTATTGAATACTTCTTGCTCCAGATATAACACTTTTGTTATCATCATACCAATACTCTTCTTTGGTACTCATAACATAATTTGAGTTGTTCACAGGGTTTGTTGTTACTATGTTTGCTGCTACAGGGTAAACAGGCTTATCAGTGCCTGAGTATGATATGACATTATCATTGTAGATTTTAACAATTCCATAATCTTCGCCGTATTGAACTCCATATTCGGTTAAACTGTTGGTCAACGGCTTAATTCTTAACCTGTCTGAGAAATCAACATACGCATTACAAGAAGACAATCCTGCCAAATACGCAATCATTTGCCGTCTTGTTATGCCTTTGGTAATGTAATCTTTATAGATATAAAAAGTACTGTTTTCTTTTGGCTTTCCGTTGTCGTCGAATATGAAGTCGGTAAAATAAATTGAGGGGTACGAAGCAAGATAGAAGTATATCTTTCTTTCGTCAATGCCTGCTTTCGTCAATTCTTTTATTATCGTACTTTTTATATCAATCGTGTAAATGTTATCCAGTGCTAAAATAGGAAAAAGGTTTTTATCCCAATCATTTTTCCATTTGGAGTTCATAATTGAGCTTGACAGCCAATCAAACGCAGTTATAGTGAGTTGTGAGTATTTGTCACTCGTGAATTTTACCTCGGATATGTAATATGTGCCAATCGGCATTACATTTGTTATCTGCGTAGGGTCGGTTGTTATTCCGTCGTCAACATACAAGAACATCTGTATTTTTTGATTTTCTTTAGGCTGAAAGTCTGTGTTCCGCCATTCTGCCGTATCAACCAAGCTCAAAGTCAACTGCTTTGAACTTGCGTTGCCAAAGGTTATATAGTCATCTTCCGTAAGGTCGCTGACTATTTCAAAAGACTGTACCTTGTCATAACCGCACAAGGTTACATCTCCACCGTCTGTGGAGATTATAACCTTTACACCGTATCGCCGTTCGTCAGGGATTATTCCGCCACTTCCCGAAGCGGCAAAGACTTCGTCACAGCCAACTTTATAATTTTCGTCATAGTACATAAGTTACTCCTTACCCGAATGCCGAGCGTCGTCTTAATTTCTTTTGATTTTCGTTATATACAATGCTTTCAAGCGTTCTGCCGTCAACATTAAGGTTGATATTGCGGTCACCACCGCCTGTAGCACGCTGTCCCGACAAAGCAGAAACAACCGCACTGTAAACACCCTCGCTGATACCTGCCACAATCTGCTGATTGTTAGCGACACCTGTTTTGTTTCCGAAGCGTCCAACCATTTCGGGAATACCGTTTTCACGAGCATAGAACATTTCGCCGCTCTTAGGAATACCGCCTGTAGCGTGTCCTTTTGGTTTCTTTCCACTACCGCTTGAAGAACTACCGATACCAAGCCAATCCTTAATGTTTTGACCAAGATTAGAAAGTTTACTTTTGATTGTGTTGAGGACATCGCTCCAATTATTTCTAATACCGCTTGTAAGTCCAGAGATAATTTTACTTCCCAAACTGGTAAACTGGCTTTTCTTTGAAAACCATTCAATCATATTTTTTCTAAATGTTGAAAAAACACCTTTAACCTTTTTCCAAACAGTACCAAGTCCGTTCTTAAGTCCGTCAATAACGCCTGAACCTAAACCAATAAACGGATTTTTCTTCTTTCCTTTTCCAGAAAACCAATCCTTTGCGGCTCCAGCAAAGTCGGTGAATTTCTTTTTTATTTTATCCCAAACAGTGCCAATGCCGCTTTTTATTCCGTCAATTATTTTACCGCCAAAGCCTTTGAATTTAGTTACTTTGTTGGAAAACCACGAAGATAGGCTTGAAAAAAATTTAGTGAACTTATCACTAATTTTTTTCCAAACATTACCGACGCCGCTTTTTATGTTTTCGATAAGGTCAGAGCCTTTGGACTTGAAATCTGCTTTTTTCTTGTTAAACCAATCCTTTATGCCTGTGAAAAAGGCGGTAAAATTCTTACTAATCTTTTTCCAAATATTACCGACACCGCTCTTTATGTTTTGAATAAGGTTTTTACCCCAAGACTTGAATTTGTCTTTTTGCTTAGAAAACCAATCGCCGATAGGCTTAAAGACATTTTCTGTGAGCCAAGTACCGACATTTTTCATAAAGTCTGAAATGCCGTTGAACAATTCAGTGATGAGGTTTACACCTATGTTAAGAAGCTTTGAAGTGCCGTCTATTGCGTGCTCGAAGTAAGAAACAAACAGATATAAAATATCATTGATTAAGCCGAGCCAATCTATACTTTTGATTATCTCAAATACCGCAGATACAAGAGTGTTAATTATGCTAAGCCAATCTATTGACACAAGAGCGTCAAAGATACTGTCTATAACTTCTACCAATGTATGAACGATATTTTCAATATCAAGTCCTTTAATAAACGCAACAATACCGTTGATTAGGTCTACTATCAATTCTGCAAAATCGAAGTTTTGGAAGAAACTGCTAATTGTATCTAACAGTCCTGTAAGCAGAACGCTTATTGTTGAGCCTATGTCACCAAGTAGCTGTTCAAAGTCAATGCCCTTGATTAAGTCTGCTACAGCTTTACCCACGGCTTTCCAATTAAACTTTTTGAAAACACCCTTAAGCAAACTAAAGATACCGTGTACAGCAGAGCTTAGTGTTTTGCCTATGCCGTTCCAGTCTATCTCGAATATCGAGCTAAGGATAGTACCGACATCACCGCCGATTTCTTCCCAGTTTATCGTATCAAAGAGCGTTTTCAGTGACTTAAATATTGCGTTAATTGATTTAACAAGTGACTTTTTAACCTTATTAGCATCAAAGCCTTTGAATATAGCGTTTATGCCGTCACCGAATGTAGTAGCAAGGTCTTTACCTGTGCTATCGCTCTTTGTTGTCAGTAGACTTGTGAGCGTATCGAATATGCCCGATATGCCGTCGGATATGTCGCTGCCGAATGTTTCCCACGGAACATTATCAACAGCACTCATAAGAGCTTGTGCAATGAATGAGCCGACCTGTGAAAAATCAAGAGTAGTGACAAAGCCGTGCACAATTTGTACTATCAATCGCAGTTCGCCTGTGAGCTTTTCTCCTACTGCCTCAGGGTCAAGTTTACTCAGCAATCCATTGATGCCGTTACCAAACGCTTGACCTATAGCATCCCAATTTATCGAGTGCTCTAAGGTGTTCGCAAAATCAAGAGCGGTGTTAAGGACATTGCCAAGCAGTACACCGACATTATTCCAATCAACATTTTCAAAGAAGCCGTTCATTGCTTTGCCTATATTAGAAGCCCAAGATTTTACTTTTTCCTGCACACCGTTCCAATCGAGATTATTAAGGTCTTTAATAACCTTGTTTAGACTTGTTGCAAGTACCTTGCCTGCGCCGTAAAAGTCGCCGTCTTTCAACTCGGCTTTAATGTCGTCAATCATTTTGCCGATTTTTCCGACAACACCTGTGTCAGCTACAGACACTTCCTCAAAGCCACCACCGCTGCTGCCTTTCTTAGACGAGGAGCTATCCTTGTCTTTGTCGGGGCTGGCAAGCTGGTTGATTTGGTCGAAACCTGCAAGTGTCTTTTTGTAAGCCTCTGTGCTCTTTTTTGCCTTATCGGCAGAGGAAGCAGAGCTATCCAAACTTTTGGTATAATCAACCTGTGTTTTCTTAGCCTTTACAAAGGTTTTTGCTCCTGTAATCTTTGCGATGACCTGTGAGAACACTTCCGTAAGTTTTACAAACTTATCAGCGAGTTGGTCTACTATAGGTGCGATTGCAGCTAAAGCAGGTGCTATGCTTGCTGCGAGAGCGTTCTTTACATAATTACCCGAAGTAGCAAGGGTTGACATTGATTTGTTGTAGCTGTCTACTGACTTTGATACATTGCCGATGCCCTCTTGCATTGCTTTTATCATCGACGAAAAAGCACGACGGAGTAATCCCATTGTTACAATACGGCTAAATAGCTTTTTGAAAACTCCATTGAATTTTTCGAGGTGTTCTGCACCGGGCACAATCTTTTTAACAAGTCCGCCGAATGCAGAGCTCATTTTTTTAGCAAAAGAAACAGCGTTTTTAAAAGCTTTAGTTGCGACTGAGCCGAACTTCTTTACAGCTTTTGTAATATCACTGAACTTTAGTTTGCTCAAACCTTCAGCAGCTTTTTTTATCGGTATTGACAAGGCTTCTTTTATCATCCCACCTATCGCAGTCAGCGGTTTCATCATTACAGAACTGACATTAGCGGCGGCAGCTCCTAAGCCTGCAAAGCTGACTCCTTTAATTGCGGTGTTTATGGTCGCAGGAAGTTCTTTAAACTTTGTTTTAGCCGACTCAGCGCCCTGTGCAATATTAGTGCTCAATGAGGTTTTGAACTCACTGAATTTGGTCTTTGTTTTTTCGACAGAATTTTTTATAGTATCAAACGCAGCAGTGAAGTTTTGCGACAATGTGTTTGACGATACTTGACTCATAAACGCAGTAAGGCTTGAAATCTTACCTTTTATGCCGTCTACCACATCACCGATTGTCTTAGAGGTTGCCTCTATTTCGCCTGTGTCGCCAGTAGTGGACGAGTCATTTGGCGTTGTATCATTTTTGCCATAACTACCGCTCACACCGCTAACAGCATCTTTAGCTGCTTTTGCGTTTGTAGCCAAAGCACCGAGAGAGGATATAGTGGACTGCACCTCGCTCGGCAGTTGGCTGAACTTTGCTATCTCGTTATATATAGCACGGATATTAGATATTGTGTTCTGTATTCCGTCTATTTTACCGAGAGAGCGTAAACCGTCAGCAAGAGATTTTAACTGATTTGTAGAGCCTTTAGATTTTTCTATAGGCTCTACAAGCGATTTTATATCTTTTGCAACGGTACTAAGGCTACTAAGTTTATCTAAAGTGCCTGCCAATTTTTCAAGGCTTGTAGCCATTGCACTAATTTGTTTATTAGCGTTTGTTTGTTTGGCACTGATTTCTATAAACAGTTCGTCAATAGGCTTTTCGCTTGGCACTTTACATCACCCCTCGCCGTTAAATCTTGCATTCGTGTCTCTGTAGATATTCATTATCCACTTAACACTTTCTTCTTCTGCTTTTTCTTTTTCCGCTTTTGATTTCTCAGCGTTACTTTTATCGCCGAATATATCAAGCGGTTCATCAAGGTATGAAACAGCTCTTGACCTTGCAGCTTTGCCGTCAAGGGCATATGCAACGCCAACAGTTACAGCGTTTGAAATATAAGCACCTTGCAGCCACGCCATAAAATTCATTTCGTCGTATTTTCGTCTGCTTGCTTGATTAAACGCTTCGAGGTAGTCTTTGACTAACATCGGGTCACCGTGCCAGTATTCCTCTCGGCTCATACCGATTGACATATAGAATGGGCATTGTTTGTCCATTATTTCGCTAATAGTGGGAGTGCGGTCTAAGCGCTCTCCCACTTGATTGCGTTTTTTTCGTCAGGTTCACCTAAGAGACTTTCGTAGGTCTTGCCTAAATCTTCCATAAGGTTTACAATGATACCTTTTTTGTCACCGAGCAAAGCTATAATCTCGTTAATCTTTTTGTCACTCAGTGACGGATGATTTGCTTTAAAAGCTATATGAAAGAGAATATCAAGCTGTGTTGCAGGCATATCCTCAATCTTTTTGCCGTCGGGCGAAAAACCTTTCTGTTCTGCCATTTTGGCAGTCTCTCTTGTGAATGTAAGTTTGTAATGCTTATCGTTGTAATCGAATTCAATCATTTTAAGTGGTCTCCTTATCCTTTTTTAATTCCTTTTTTTAGCCGTCTGAGCCTGTGTCGGGTGTGATTGTCACAGTCTCAACAAATTCAGCACCGGCAAGTGGTGTAACACGCAGTGTTTCCTCGACTACTGAGTCAACTTCCATTGCAGGAAGTCCGAGAGCCGACGGAGTACAAGGCAAAATTACATCTTGTCCGAGTTTTGGGTGGTGAATAGCAATCCAGCCACACTCGTTACCTGTAGCAGAAGTGGCGTCTTGTGCCGTTTTTACATCCTTATAAAATTTGTTCCATACAGTAATAATTCTCTTTGTGAGATTAGCTGTAAATTCGATTGAAGAACCGTAGTCCTTAAGTCCTTGTGTGTACTGCTTTGCTACAGTTTCACTAAGGACGGTACAATCAATACCTGAGTCCTCAACATTAAAGTCTGGTGTTGACTTAATGTCTGGTATTTCTGTGAATGTTGTTGGCTTTGTACCTAAACTACCAACTGCATAGCCGACAATGACACCGGCTGTAGTAATTGCAACTCCCATATTGCTTTTGCTCCTTTACATTTTGGTGGCACTTCGGCACTAATATTGATTTGTTTTATCCGACAATGTCGGTCTTTCTAAACTTAGCGTTATATCGTGCAATACTGCTGTCGAGCAGATTATCAACAGGGTTAAAAGCTGTCCTGTAGTATCTGTGCTGCGTAAATGTATCGCTTATCAATTCCGCTATTTCTCGTGCTTCCTCATCCTTTGTATCTATGTCATTAGAGTACACATCAACCGAATAGTCAGCTATTGCTACATTCTCGGCTTTTCCAAAGGTTGAGTGTGCTTGATTTATTGTGTTATTAACACAAACTATCGAAACGGCAGGAAAAGAAGGAACAGTATTTGACAACGGTGTATCAGATATGTAGATATTTTCGCTGTATTTTCCTCTCAGCGCCGTTTTAACTACATCAAAGATATTATCCTTTATCATTCTTAAACACTTCCTCTGCCGTTTTGTGTAGGTTTTCACGCAGTGCAAGAGCGGTGTTGTACATAAATGGTCTGCTCGGCATACCCATTGTGAACGCTACATATTCGCCTGTAGGCTCTCCGCTTTCGTCCTTGACTTCTCTCGTGCTTGTGTTCTTGTCGTCTGCGGTAGTCGGATACCACCAGCCAATCATTCCGTGCCACATAGTAAAATGTGAGCCGATTTGATATTGCCAACCCATTTGGTTGGATAAATTGTGTGGACTTCCTTTACCTTTTACGCCTGTACCAAATTCAACATAAGGTGCTTTGAAATTCGTTGTACTTATGCGGTACTTATCACCGACCTTATATATCTTGATACTGTTTGCAATGTCAGCTAAAGAACTATAGTTAGCCATAGACTTAATTTCGGAAACGGCTTTTTTTCGTCCTTGCTCTGCTAAATTTTTTTGTAGTTTTTCTGTCTTGCTCGGTAAGGAATTAGCATACTTTTTTAATTCCTTTGCTGCAGCTCTAAAAGACGATGCAGTTAAACTAATTTTCATTTTGCGAGGTGTTCACCTGCTTAAGTGCATATTTGATACAGTTTATTGAACGAGCGACTTTTTTCACGATGTAGTTATATGATTTATCGGGGTCACGATTTATCCATAGTCGAGAATACTCGTCTATTTCAACCGACATATCGTGAGTAGTCATTTCACAGTCATAGTCAACATCACGACCGAACGGCTGCATACTTGCCTCTCCTGTGTTGGGAGAAACGCTAAATCTCGCCTTAATAGGTGGGTTAGGGTAGCCGTTAATCTTGTTACCATTTTTGTCCTCTACAGACTTTGGAACGCATAACTGATAGTAGACTGTCTGTTGATTGATTTTTAAGTCTCGCATTGTTCGCCTCCTGTAAGTCCAATGACCTGTGCATACGGTGTAATCTGCGACAATAAAGCCTTGCTTATATAAGCACTGTCGTACTGTCGTGATATTCCGTTTTCGGAGTGTGAGGTTTCACCCTCTGCACCTTGTTTGTTATACAGCTCAACTGCAATTTGCAGTTGCAATGTCCTATATTTCAAGGGCATTGCTTTACCTTGCAAATCGTCTTCTAATGGATAAAGATGTGTTAAGATGACATCTTTTGAAGTTTCAAGCAGTTCACGGAGCACAGCGTCGTTGCTTTCTTCGGGTATTCTGATTTTCAATCGTTCAAGCAATGTCACCTTTTTTCACCTCTTTAGCCCTCTGCGGTAGCGGAACGAGTGAGTACACCGTTCTCAGGAGCAGTAAATGTTGTCTTAAGTCCTGTGATTTTTGCGTGTGCAAATTCTGCGCCGTAGTCAAGTCCTGCTTGACCGAAAATTTGAAACTTTTCGCCTGCGCCGGTCTTAGCCAATTCCTCAGCGAAGAAGTTACCCTTACCCGGTGTGTCCTGAAATACAGGAGCACAGATAGTAGGATTGAAGACAAGAGCGGTATCGCTTGGCAAATATTTGCCCGGTGCAAGATTGATAGTACCAAACGGTGTGATAATCTTTGATACGGCAATGCCGTTCATTGTTTCGCCGTTGTTATATACCTTGATGCCGTTTTCCTGTGCATCTTTCTGTACCTGCTGAATGTGAATAGGATTGAGAAGTGCTGCAAGCTCTGTGGTTTCGCCTGTCTGTTCGGAGATAGACTTAAGTGCTTCCATAAACAACCAATAGCCAAGCTCTTTACCGCCTGCGGCTATTACATTTGTGGTAATTGCGTTAAGAATACCTCTTGTCTTGTTTGCGACCTTGTCAGAGGTTGCTTTCTGATATTCACCGTTGATAAAGGTGTATTCAACAGACTGTGCAACTCTCTCCATTGCTTTCTCAGCTTGAAATGCTTTTTCGTCAATAGGGTTAGCCTGCTGTCCTGCAACATTCAAGCCTGCAAGGCTTCCCATATTGCTCTGTTTTGCATAAGAGATAGCAAAAGAGTCTTGAAAAATCTGAGTGGTATTGACCTGCTGACTGCGTTTTACTGCAAGTGCATCGGGAGCGGTTAAAGACGCTTCCTCGGAAATTGCAGGCTGAGTGCTTGCAACAGGTGTGTCATAGAACACACCAACAGCAAATTCATTGTGATTAGTTGTGTAACCTTTACCACCAATGAGTGTGGAAAAAGGTGTTGATGCGTTACCCTTACGGAAAAGAAGTCCGGAATAATTAGGGTATGCAAGAGATGTTACTACTGCGTCTGGCATAGTGATTTCTTCCTTTCGGTTTTTTAATTATTCGCCTCTGCCGCCTGCTCATTTTGATACTGAATATACTCATAAGGTGACATTTCGCTAACATCAACCTTTTTATTCTGTACGCTGTTATTGATAGGCGGTGCAGGTGTTTTATTTTGATTTTGGCTAATATTCTTCTGCTTTACGCTTTCGGTGAATTTAGCCATATTAGTGAATACAGTGTTGTAATCGTTGTCGATTGTAGCTACAGCGGAACTCTTGGCTAATTCTTCATCATAGCCTTGTGAGATAAACTTACTTGTCAAGTCCGACACCTGCTTGTCTCGTCTAAGTTGCTTGAGCTCGTCGTCTCTCTGTTTGTTCTGCTCTGCTAATTCAGCTGCTTGTCTGTCTGCATCTGACTGAGTCTGTCTGAATTTGTTTTTCCACTCCGAAGCGTCAGCCATTGCTTTGTCAAGCGTTGCTTTTGGCACAAATCCGTCAAACTGTGAACGCTGAACCATATCTCCCAAATCGGTAGATAACAACTGTTCTGCGGTCATTCCGTCTTTGTAATTTTCGCCAAGTAATTCTTTGATAGTTGCCATTGTTCTATCCTTTCTGCGTTTTAGTGACTTCTCTGTCATAATTGCGTTTTTCTGTGTTCTCTCACGGTTGCGTTTTAGAGACTTCTCTGTCAAATAATAAAAGTGCCTTAACTTAGCATAAAAACGCTAAATCAAGGCACTGATAGGCACTGAGGTATGTTATTTCTTTTTTATCCATTCCTTAGCGACATAACGCTTAGAATTTTTATAATTGATGATGTACCAATTACCTTTTTCACCAACAATTTCGATTGTTGAGCCTCTATTGAGTGTACCAACGATATTTTCGCCCATACTTGCGCTTGAACGGACATTGAGCTTACTTTTATTTGTAGCAACAATGCCTTTCCACGACTTGTAGGTATCACTCTTTGCGGTAGAGGTTTTGCTCTTAGTCACAACCTTTGAGCCGTTCGACAATACCATTGCAGTGTGACCGTCTTTAAGAAGAATATCGCCACGCTTAAGATAAGCACTTTGACCTGTGTACTTCTTATCGGTCAGTACATCAAACGCTCCTGTTTTGGTGAGAACTGCTTTTTCTTCACCTGTCCAGTTATTCTTTGTTACTTTAATTCCTGCTGCATTACAGCACACGGCAACGAACGCTGAGCAGTCGGTCTCAACATTTTTTTTGATTTTGGACAAATCCCAATCAACAGCCTTAGCTGCGTCGTAAAGGGTTGTCCTTTGATCTTGGTCGTAACCTATATGATTGTTTTTGCAGCCTTGCTCACAGGCTTTAGCAATCTTTTCGGCTTTCTTGCTGTCTTTTGGTCTGAAAACAGTGTGCCAATTACCGTTATACCAATCACGAATACAAACTTCTTTGCCGGTTTGGTCTCCTGCTTTACCGCCTTTTGCTTTTCCACGCTCGCCTATACTTGCGTGTCCTATCTTTACTGCCATTTATCCGTCACTCTCCTCGTCTGTCTGCTTTGGCTTGTCATAATTCATTGCGTTTGTACTGTCGCTTATGCCGTCGGTGGTTGGGTCTACAACTACACCGAGCACAACAAGTATGTTTATCAACAGTCCTATGGTGTTGATAACTTCGTCTTGTGCGATTTTCGGCACAACACCAAACATTCCAAGCAGCTGATACACGAATGTTACGCACAGTGCAACAAGTGTAATCAGCGTTGTTTTGTTTTGCAGTCTCAATTTCCAGTTAATCTTCAATGTGTTCGACTCTCCTTTCAAGGTCTTCAATTCTGTGATTTGCTACCTTTATGTTGTTTTCAATTACAGGTATGCGCTCAGCAAAATTATTGTGTTTATCGACTTTATTTTCTAACTGCTTTATGCGATAGACTGTCAGTTTAGATGAGGCAATTATGCCGCCGACTGTACCGACTACCGTTCCACAGAGTGAAAAAAGTCCAACAATTATAGTATCACTCATTTGTTTTCTCCTTTCACTCAACATTTGTTATCTCGTCTGACTGTTCATCAATTACAGGGCGAGTACCGTCAGCCATTAGGTCACTGACTGCGTAGTCGTTTGATGCTTCATCAGATGTGGTGGGAGTTTTTAAAGCGTCAATCTGTGACTGTAGATTAGCTATCAGCTTGTCTATTTTTTTACCGCTATAAGTGTTTATCGAACTGTTTTCCGTAACATCATCAATAGTGATGAATGAAAAATATTTGATAGAACTCTTTTTCGTTTTTGCCGGAGTTGTGATGTAAAAAGCTGCATTTGCGGCTATTATTTTTGTCGATATACTTCCGCTTGTCGCTACATTAACCCAAGTAAAAGAGCCAGCTGGAGCATCTACATACAAATTTGCATTATCGCCATTAGGAACATAAATACGAACCGCAACAGGATTGTAATAGAGATGCCCACCCTCAGATGAGTTTGCTACATATAGATTAGCAGTTATGCGCTCAAAAATCTTAAGTTCGTCAATCTGTGACTGTAAAGTGCTGTCGTCATAGTTTGATAAGCCTTTCAGCTTATCTCTTTCAGCTGTAGTAAAATTATTATCGGTGTGAACATAATTACTGTCCGACACATAATCGCTATCATTAGTGAGCTGACTTGTAGTCGTCGGTATTGCGGCTTTATCCGCTTTGTCCGGCACGGCTGCAATATTTTTTAACTGTTCGGCAGATAAAGTGTCTTGCTTTATCGCAAGGCTCTGTGTCAGTTTTTCGCTTGTTACATAGTCCGACAAATCAACCGCAGTATCGCCTATAAGCTCATAAGCACTGTCAATCCACAAATACTCATTATATATGTTTTCACTGCCTTTTTTATCTTTGGCAACAAGGTACAGTATGCCGTCCTCGCCTGTGTCGGGGAGAGCGTCAACAACCTTTGCAGTGAATGAGTGCAGCTGTGCTACGGCCTCTTTCAACTTGTTGATTTGTTCTTCGTTAGCGATAATGGCTTGCTCGGCAGCAGATACACGGCTCGTTTCGGGAATGTTCCTTAAACCAATATTGTACAGTCCCTGCATATCGTGCGTAAGATATAATCTTGTATCAAGGGAATTAAGTTCAGCAACATTTGCAGAGAGCTTGCCTGTCTTATCTATTGATAAGCCATAGCTTGGTATAATAACACCTGCTTTGTCATACTGTGCGTATGAGTTCTCTCTAATGAGTTTGTCACTGTCGCTAAGCTCTGTAGATTTGGTGGGTACGGTAATTTCCGCTACTTTGTCATTAACAACGCTGCCGCCGTTCACCTTTACATCGGTTACTTTACATTCTGCTTTTTGGAGTGCGTCTAAAATAGTTTCGTACACATCGGGAGTAGGTGGTTGCGGTGTTTGTCCGTTTTCAAGTCCGCTTTCTTCTACATTGATATAGCACTTATTAGCAGTTATCAAGCTACCGCCAAATACTGAGATAAACATTGTACAACCGCTTTTCAGTACCTCGGCAGGAACTAAGCACTTATCATCTTCAAGAATAACATTATATGTGCCGTGTTCCTCGCTTTTGAATACAGCAGTCTTAACTGTACCGTTCCAATCCTCACTAAAAGTAAAGTGAGCATAAAGGTAGTTTTGACTGTCTGCAACAACTCTGTTTTTATCCTTGCGACTGATTATTTGATTTTTAACTTCAAAATCTAATGTCATACTTTTTCAACCCAACATCTGCAACGGATATGCGGCTTTGGCGGTATTTTATGCACATCATATGTTTGACCGTCCATACTGCGACATTCCGCACAAGTCCTTTTATCCATTTCAGCGTTCCACTTAACTTTTTTTACCTCTGCCTCAATCATTTCTTGTTGCATTGCTTTATCTACAACATAAACAGAAAATTCATCAAGCTGCAGGTTAAGAGAATTAAGCATACGCTTTTGTAGCTGTAACATTTCAGCGCCGTTAAGGCTTTTGCCGTTTTGCGACAATGCCGTCAAGGCTTCAATGTACCTTGCTTGCTTTCGCAGAAATTCATTTTCAAATTGATACTCTACGACGATATATACCATTTCAAGCCAAGAAAGAAGCAGTTTCTTTGTAGCCTTTGGATATTTCTCTTTTGCCAACTTCATATACACACTCATTGTTTGATTGCGTATATCATTGAATAAGGACTTCACCGACTTGCTTATTTGCATAACATTAAGCTCATCAAACTTAGCAAGTCGCAACCTCATATTGTTGAAACGCTTTTGATTATCACTATATACTTTTTTCATTGCCTTTTCGGCACTGTCGTATGGTGTTTTCATTTCTTCTTAGGCTTCTTTTCGTTAGGCTTTTTTTCGTCCTTTTCTTTTTCCTTTTTGTCGGACTCTGCGTCTTTTGACTCCTTTTCGTCGTCCAGCTCGTCTTGTTCTTCCTCGTCATCAGAGTTTTCATCATCGACTTTTTTATCTTTGGAGTCTTTACTGTCCGAATTATCGGACTGTCCGTCCTTATTTTCTTTTTTTTCTTGCTCGTCTTCGTCCGAAGTATTATCATCAGTGTTAGAGCCGTCTGTTTGTGTGTCCTGCTCGTCTGCGGTATCGGTGCTATCTTGTTCGTCGTCTACTATTGTTTCGTCTACAATTTCACCGTTATCGTCATATTGAACATCTTTTTCAACATCTTCCGTTGGCTCAGAGTATTCCCACTTTGCCAGATACGGCTCACTGTCAATATACGCTTGCTCACTGTCGCTGAACAATCCACACAGAGAAAATGCAAGGCGAGGATGCACACCTGCATCCAACATTTCTTTCAAACCTTGCGTCTTTGTCAAGAGGTTGTCTGTTCTGTTTCTGTTGAAGTTACAGTAAATATCACTGATTTTAAGCTCTTTGATTTGCTCGTCGTTCTTTACCTTTGTGTTATTCTTAATGATTGAAAGAATAACACGCAGAAATTCACGCTCACTCTGTCTGAATAACTCCTCAAAAGCCTGTGCCTGTGTTTCGGCAGTATGCCAACCGTTAGAGAGCATAATAGCTTGACCTGTGTTGCCGCCGGTTGATGTTTCTCTATCGGGAACACCTGCAATTTCAAGAAGTGTTTGTGTCATATCGTCAATAACAGTCTGCGTATTTGCTTGGTCTAACTGACTTGTCAACCACTCAATATTAGCTTTCTGCTCACTCGATATATCCTTTGTTTGAATACAGCCTTTTTCTGACAGCTCGTCAATACCACTGTCGCTGAGCTTACAGTTATTCAACCATAGTATAGCTTGTATAAACTGTGCTATGCCGTTTACTCTGTCGCTTTGTACTGTATTTATTGCATTCATAATGCCTATTACAGGCTCAAAAGCACACATAAGATTGTTGTTATTTCGATATTGAATTATAGGTATTCTGCCTATTCCGTTTTCCATAGTCTTAACTGTGATAGCGTCGTCTGTAACTCCGGTCATAGTTATATCGAAAAACTTATCTTTGGAATAAGCACCTAATTTTACGCTACCGTCATCGCAAAAAATAAATGTCCCTGCGAGGATTGCTTCCTGCGTAACATCGTTTTTACGAATAACAAAGGTGCTTTCGGCAGGTAGGGTATATACATTAAATGCGGATATATCTTCCTCGTCGTCATTAGCTAACGCAAGCCTATATCCAACTCCACAGGTGAAAATATCATCTGCCAACTTCAAGTCCTTTGCGCCCTTATCCTGCTCAAACATCATTTCGTTGAGGTTAGCAACGCCAGTGTCTGTGTTGCGTTCTTCCTCTGTAACATTGTCTTTGTCAGTTGCTATATCTTCTCTCGCTCTTTGACTGTAGGTGAGAGGATTTCCAAAAATAAAGCCTTTCTTAAATTCAACAATTTGGCTTGCGTGATTGACAACAACTCTATTGTTAATTTCACTTCTGACTTTTTTCTGTCTTTTTGTGACAGGCTGCAGGTTCTTTATAAAGTTTTTCAGCATCAGGCACTTTTGCCTATTCTCATAGATGAAAAAAAAGTTATCCTCGATAATTTGCTTAATATTGTCCGCTGTGACTTCTTGCTCATCTGTGAACAATTCATATCTTCCGTTGAATTGAGTGTTTTCCGATGCTACAGGACTATTCGCTTTTACATACTTCCAAGCCTTAATCATAATCTCTACTCCAAAAAAATAAGCCGCAACATTAACTGTTACGGCTCTCGGCACTCAACTTATCTAAATCAATTTTTACATTTGCGTGACAAAGTTTGCAAAAAGGGTAAATCACACCTTTTGCCGACTCGTCTACTTCAAGAAGTTTTTTCTTTTTGTGCCTTTGCTCTGCACATACAGGGCAATATATATCAATCTTTTTCATAATCTTTTGGAGCACACTATTTATAGCAAAGAACAAGTGAGGTAAAAACTTTGCGCCGTGTGCAAGGGCGGGTCAATAGGAGAATTTATGGATGTGAATACCTAAACCTCAATTATTATTATATATTACACGCATATATAAAACAACAATACATAATTGATATATAAACAAAAAATGTGTTAAAATGGTCTATCCATAATAACAGCATTACCGACAGTAACGGAGCGAGCCATTTCTGCCAATCCTGCCAACGCATCGGGGGCGTCATCGTGCTTTACTTTGCCCTCTATAGTGAAAGCTAACAGGTTTTGTATCATTGCTTCGTATTCTTTACTTCTATGCGCAGCGTCAATAAAGTAAAACTCTCGTATTTCGGGTGAATATTCGTATATTCTCGTTTCCTTTTTCTTTCGGGTATATGCGTACCGTCCACTGATATTACAATGGTGTCCGCTTTTTTCTACTATATCCGATACTGTTTCTGCGTATGCGTCACCGCCACCGTTATATTCAAAGTCAGCTGAACCTACATTGTTTTCAATAATCTTAGCTGCGACTTTTGGTTGTGTGACTTTTTTATCGCCGTTATTGAACACACAGTCGTGTATATATGTTCTTTCACCGTATTGATAAGCAATAGGGAATGCGGTGTAGTCTGTACCGCCGAACGCACAGTCACAATAACCAAACACTCTGTCCGGCTCTCCGTCCGGCAGGACACCGTTATAAAACCTCATTGTATCAACGGTGAACAATGTACCTTGTCTTTCTATCGGCTCTCCCATATACTGAGCAAGCCAAGAAGCTATATCGTTGTTTCGCTCAAAAGAAGCACGCCTACCCTCAAAATATTCTTTTGTAAAGCCTTTCTTATACATATAATTAAAATTACTGTTGCCGTTTTCATCGAGGGCAGGGAGATTTATTATTTTTATCCGCTCATTAGCAAAGGCCGCCTCGTTCTCCAACAGTTCAATTCTTCTGCCTGTTGGGTCGTTAATACTCCACCTTGTGCCTACCCACAGTTTTTTAGCCGACAGTTTAGCTCTCGGTATAAGGTTATTATCAACTCTCGTCCACGCTCCGTCCAATCGGCTCGGGTTTAGCACTTCTTCTATACCGCTGAGCAAGTCGTCACTTATCAATAGTCCGTCACAGTCACACGCACCGTTCAAAGTTCCATAGAGTGACCTACAAGTTATTGAGGAATACCTCTTTTTTCTTGCTATGTCTATTGTCTCATTCTTTGCGTTTGTATCTACTACAGGACTATTAGGGAATATCTCACCCCACAGATATGTTGTCTTATCTGTCAGCACCTCTAACAAACCGTCATAAAATGTACTCGTGATTGTATCGGAATATGCAGAATAAAGGTTACTGCTCTCAGGGCGCTTACCTAACACCCAAGTTACGAACATTAAAAGCATTGTTGTTTTTCCTACACGAGGCGGCATACTTATTACAAGCTCGTCTAATTCATCATCAACCAACTGTTGCATCGCCCTTACGACCGGCAACAACACCTTTCTGCGTGGATAATAAAACCTCTCCTCAGGCTTTCTGTTCATTTCCAAGTACAACAAATAGCTATCGAAATCAT
>OIYG01000930.1_pt1 | contig 24829 bp, 21 predicted proteins | sample 1587861 | NCBI WGS metagenome assembly OIYG01 (sample SAMN03283272) | human gut metagenome | biome: human-associated habitat; material: feces | host: Homo sapiens | place: Peru | collected 2012 | reverse complement strand
ATTGGCGGTGCTGTTCCTTGCAAATAATCAATGTAATAAATTTAATGCTAAAATCACTATATATAGTGATTTTAGTTGCTAAAAACACTATATATAGCAAATTGACTATCTAAAAACACTTTAATCATCTAACATGATGAGGTCTATTTCTATACACTATATTATTTGGCGCTTACGTTGACTCCATTGGGTCTATATTAATCTACAACATTGTTTTAGGCAAAATAAAAACCCTGTAAGCAGGATCACGAGATAAATCTCCTTTATTATCGTGTCCTTTTTACAGGGTTCATTTTAGTTTAAAATATATTTAATGTTTTATTTCTTCACTGGATCAAAGAATGTATCTGGATGATTTGGATTAAATACTTCGTTGCATGTCATCACAGTAACCAGATTTTCTGTTTCTGATAAGTTAATAATGTTATGTGTCCATCCAGGTATCATATGTACTGCTTCTATTTTATCTCCACTTACTTCAAATTCTACAATCTCTCCCGTATTGATATTTCTTTCCTGAATAAGTCCATGTCCCTGTACAACAATGAATAATTCCCATTTGGAATTATGCCAATGCTGTCCTTTGGTAATGCCTGGTCTTGAAATATTGATTGAAACCTGCCCACAATCTTCTGTATGAACTAGTTCTGTAAAAGATCCTCTTTCATCACAGTTCATCTTTAATGAATAGGCAAATTTTTCTTTTGGAAGATATGATAGGTATAAGCTATATAGTTTTTTCGCAAAAGATCCATCTGGCATCTTAGGCATCATCAATGTCTTAGGCTGGTTTTTAAACTGTTCTAATAGATCAACGATTTCTCCTAAGGTTACTTTATGTGTTACTGGAATATAACAGTATCTTCCATCTTCTTTTTCTACTGTTTCTACGCCATTAAACTCACAATGTCTTTCTTTTCCTTCCAATAGATCATACATTCCTTCAATCAGATCATCGATATAAAGAACTTCAAGTTCTGTTGTTCTGTCATTGACTGTAAATTCTTCATCATTTGCGACTGCATGACAGAAAGTAGAAATAGCACTGTTATATCTTGGTCTTGAATGTCCCATTAGATTTGGAAAACGATAGACAACTACTTTTGCACCTGTTTCTTTTGAATAGTCAAAGAATATTTCTTCTCCTGCCTTCTTTGATTTTCCATATTCACTTGTACCAAAGCGACCAGCAAGTGTTGCCTGAATGCTGCTGCTTAACATGATTGTTGACTTATTGTCATATTTCTTTAATGTATCTAATAAAGTAGAAGCAAAACCAAAGTTACCATTCATGAAGTCTTCTGTATTTTCAGGTCTATTAACTCCTGCAAGATTAAATACGAAATTACATTCCTTACAGTATTGATCTAATTCTTCCAATGTATTATCTATATCGTATTCATAGATTTCTTCTATATGAATATTAGGTCTTGTTTTGTTTCTTCCATCCTGTATCGTTTTTAAGTTATTAACAAGGGCAGTTCCTACCATGCCCTTGGCTCCTGTTACTAGTATCTTCATTCTAATATTTTCTCCATACCATTTTATTGACAACGTTGATATATCCCTGAATGATTCTGACTACCTTCATAGAAACTGTTTCATCTACATAGTCTGGACATGGTTTACCAAGTACTCCTTTTTGTTTCATTTCGATTGCCATATCTGTAGCATTCAATAATTCTTTTGTAGTAATACCAGCAAGGATGAAATCACCTGCTTCTAATGCTTCTGGTCTTTCTGTACTTGTTCTAATGCATACTGCAGCAATTGGATGACCAATTGATAGATAGAATGAACTTTCTTCTGGTAATGTACCTGAATCAGAAACAATAGCTAAAGCATTCATCTGAAGACAGTTATAGTCATTAAATCCTAATGGTTCATTGACTCTTACTCTTGGATCTAATTTGAACCCACTTTTTTCAAGTCTGTGTTTACTTCTTGGATGACATGAATATAAGATTGGCATATCATACTTCTCAGCTAATGCATTGATTGCAGTGAAGAGGCTTAGGAAGTTCTTCTCTGAATCGATGTTCTCTTCACGATGTGCTGATAATAATATATACTTATCTTTTTCTAATCCTAGTCTTTCTAGTACATCACTCTTCTGGATCTTGTCCAGGTTCATACGTAATACTTCTGCCATTGGAGAACCTGTCATATATGTTCTTTCCTTAGGTAGTCCTGTATCTGCAAGATACTTACGTGCGAATTCAGAGTAGCATAGATTTACATCCGAGATAACATCTACGATACGTCTATTAGTCTCTTCTGGAAGACATTCATCCTTGCATCTGTTTCCTGCTTCCATATGGAATAAAGGAATGTGTAATCTCTTTGCAGAGATTGCAGACAGACATGAGTTTGTATCTCCTAGCACAAGATATCCATCTGGCTGTAGTTCACTTAATAATTCATAGCTTCTGCCTAGAATGTTACCACAGGTAACACCTAGATTCTCTCCTACTACCGGCACAAGGATATCTGGTCCAAATTCTCCGAACGTATTCTTGAGTTCAAAGTCTTCCCAGAATACAGTAGAAAGGTTTCTATCCCAGTTCTGGTTGTAGTATACGACACAGCAGTCAAAGTATTCTCTGCATCTCTTGATGACAGCTGCAAGACGGATGATTTCTGGACGTGTTCCACATCCAATCATCACCTTTGTACGGCCGTCATTCTTCCATTTAAATTTATGTTCTACCATTACAATATCTCTCCCTTAAGAAAGCTACTTTCTTGTAGCTCGTTCTATGATTTCTCCTGCTTCTATCTTCTCACAGCGTGAAATTCTGTTTTCACCTTTAATAATGCATCTGACACATAGATGTACGCCATCTTCTATGATAACATCATGATCTACTGTTGCACCTAAATTAATGATACATCCTTTTCCTATCCTGGCTCCAGTATTAATGATGGCACCTGGAAGGATGACACATCCTTCAGAGACATGTGCTCTTGGTGATATATAAGCTGATGGATGAATCAGAGTAGCAGGCTTACCGCCTGCTTTCTCTATTCTTTCAAGCCATCCTAGGCGGAACTCATTATTTCCAAAAGCAGGAATGAATTGAGTATCATCACTTATATAGTGAAAAAATGAATCAAGTGGATGTTCTTTATCTGAGTCATCAAGAACAGTAATTGAATATCCTAACTGTTCAGCAACATCATATACTGTTCTTCCATATCCTCCAGCCCCAAGAATCACTAATCTTTTCATCTTATTCTTCTGCAAGTCTTTCCTTAATATAGTCAAGCTTCATCATCTTTTCAATAATTTCTTCTTTGTTTAGAAGCTTAGTGTTGTTTGAGTTAAACTCAGTTAATTTATTTCTTTCAGCATCACCATCTTTGATGTACTTATCGTAGTTCAAGCCACGGTTATCAGCAGGAACACGATAGAATCCTCCAATATCGATAGCCTTAGCACATTCTTCATTAGTAAGTAATGTTTCATACATCTTCTCACCATGACGGATACCGATGACCTTGATATCATCCTTGTTTCCGCCAAACATTTCGCATACTGCTTCTGCCTGTAACCCAATAGAACATGCAGGAGCTTTCATGATTAGTAAATCACCGTTTTCTCCATGTTCAAATGCATATAGTACTAGGTCTACTGCTTCTTCTAGTGACATGATAAATCTTGTCATATTAGGTTCAGTAACTGTGATAGGGTTACCTGCCTTGATCTGGTCAATCCATAGAGGAATGACTGATCCTCTAGAACACATAACGTTACCATATCTAGTACAGCAGATCTTAGTTTTGCCACTATATCTTGACTTTGCGATAGCTACAGATTCTTCTAATGATTTAGATTTACCCATAGCGTTGATTGGATATGCAGCCTTGTCTGTTGATAGACAGATAACTGCTTCTACACCTTCTTCAATAGCTGCAGTTAATACATTATCAGTACCGATGATGTTTGTCTTAACTGCTTCCATTGGGAAGAATTCGCATGATGGAACCTGCTTTAATGCAGCTGCATGGAAGATGTAGTCTACTCCATGCATAGCATTCTTACAAGACTGTAAGTCTCTTACATCTCCAATATAGAATTTAATCTTGTCTGCAACTTCAGGCATTCTGGCCTGGAAGTCATGACGCATATCATCCTGCTTCTTCTCATCTCTTGAGAATACACGAATTTCTCCGATATCTGTTTTAAGGAAACGATTTAATACTACGTTTCCGAATGATCCTGTTCCTCCAGTAATCATTAATGTTTTTCCTGTAAATAATCCCATTTTTATTCTCCTTTTTTTGTCTAAAAATTTTATTCCTATATATTTCAAATAATCAAAAAAATACGAGGTCATAATCTACATATTTTCCACACATTTTTCATAATAGAAATTGACCATTTTTGTATTATTTGTATATATCTTAAGTAACCCCTTTTCTTTACCAGCGGGCAAATTTAAAATCAACACTTTATTATATTCATAACAAGTGGATACTAACCTAAAATCTAATCCTGTCTAAAATCTACAGATATACGCTCCTGCATTTTTATAATTTTATATAAAAGAATTTCCCACCATAATGCATAATATGTAATCTTTCTTTTGAATTCATAAAAGATTCGACTTCATGACATAAGACTCCATAATCTTCCACTTCTAGTCCATGATTAATATCATACAAAAGTGTTTTTCTTACTTCTTCTCAAATCGATTCGAAATTATCATGAATATTAACATCAATATCTAATTAAACAATTTTTTCAAAAACACTATTACACAAATGTTTTAACATACATAACTAAAAAAGTATTTGATTCCCTTATATAAAAATTCTGTCCAGATTATATATTTACCTTATTTACAAAAGGAACATATATAATTTTTAAAATTAATTCATTACTTAATTCCTCTCAATAGAAAAGCTTCTATTAAATACTTATTGTTTTCTCTTGTATTTTTAAATAGTAATGTTACTCCAAATCCTGTCATAATTTGAGTAATAAGTGTAGCAATTGCAGCTCCTATCATTCCAATTTTTGGAATTAACAATAAATTTAAAACTAAGTTTGTTATTGCACCTATTAATGCAAACCATTTTGAATACTTTTGATGCCCCTCGCAAATAATCCATACATCTCTTGCACTCCCCATCAACGAAAATCCACAATACCACACTGCAATCATTAATGGAGCCTTAGCGCCTAAAAAATCCTTACCATACAATATCAAAATAATATATTTAGAAAATAAGCAAACGAATAAAGCATAAAAAATACTAATCCAAATAATTAAAGCATACATCTGTTTTAATTTTTTTTGATATAGATCCTCATTTGACTTTTTTGCTTTCATAATTTCAGGACGCAAAGAAGCAATCACAGACTCCGGTATAAAATTCCATAATGAACAAATATAAATTCCTACCGAATATAATCCAACCGTATATGTATCTAACATTTGTCCCAACATAATTTTATCCATTTGAGCATATATAGCCACCATTAAGCCTGAAATAATAAAATTATAGCTAATTTTCAACATTTTTTTACCATGTTTAAAATTAAATTTGAATTTTTGCCCTCCACTTTTTTTATAAACAATTCTCAAAAATAAAAAAGCTATTATCATATCCAATGTATTGGTAAAAGCAAACCAATAAATACTTTTTTGGAAAAATAATATTGCTATTTTATAAACTGCTGTTATCAAGTATCCAATTGTACGTACCTGAACACTTATTTTTGATTCTAATCTTGATTGGTACCAAAATTCAAATAAATCTGCTGTATTAAATATCAAAATCATTGATTGTACAAAAGCAACGCCAAGTATCATTGTATTTCCATGATCTACAAAAAATAAAAATACCAAAATTGCAACCATCGAAAAAATACTTGAAACAATTCTCATTCCCATTGCTGTTCCTAATGTGTCACCCTGACAATCGGGTTTATCTACCAATTCTTTAACTATAATACTTTCTAACCCTAAAGTACATATAGGTGTAAAAAAAGATACATAAGATGCCACATAATTAATAATACCGTAATTATTAACCCCTAAATACCTTGCTGTTATCATATTTATGATAAGCGCTATTGCCATTTGTAAAATTCTTCCAAATACAAGCCAACGCATATTGATAAACACTTTATTTTTAAATATTTGTTTTATATTCATAATCATCCTCATTTGTTATTATTATACAGATCTAGTTAACAAATAAATCATTACGATTTTTTATTTGATAACAATCTTAAATATAACTTCACATTTATCGATGCTCCTTTGTCAGTTTTAATCTGTTTATGATCATATTTCATTTTCAACATTAAATTTTCTATTTCTTTTTTATATCGTATTCCTGCTTTATATTGTCTTAACATGCTATTTAACGCACAAATTCCCATAGTAAATTTTAAAATAACATTTTTTTAATCATTTCAGGGCAATGGTTACCAATAACTTGTTCTCTAATTTTATACGCTCTATATGAATCATAATATTTATGTTGTTAGTGTATGTGAGATGCTATTTTTATTTCGTATATTTTAATATAATGATGTGTAATTACATATATATTATATTCAAAAGAAACATGCACATAAACACCAAATCCTTGTGATCACTTAAATTAATAAATTCAAAACCAACCAACAATTCTATATATAATTTATCCCATGTAAATTCTAAAATATACATGATTTTCATTTGTATGAACCCTAGGAATAATTTTGTCATCACTAACAATAAAATGATCAATTTGAGCCATATCAGCATCATAACCGATAATCATTTCATACATTATTTTATACATACGTTATACAAGATAGTCGTCACTGTCTGAAATCCTATATATTTACCCGATGCAATTTTCACTCCAATATTTCCACATAAACTTGCAACACAGTCTTTTATGAATAACTTTTACTTCGTTATCTTTCTTCTTAAATGTCTCGTAATTTTCTTCACAACAGTCAGTAAAACCATTATTAACAAGAATTATTTCCATATTTTGATAACTTTGCTTTAAAAGCAAGAATTACATTTATTAATATATTTTTTTGGAATGTTCAGGAGTGATTACCGAAATTCTCTCATTCATGTTCTTTTACCTCTCTCAAAAAATTATACATTTTTCTTTGACTAACCGTTTTTGCAATAGAACATGGTCCACATGATATTTCAATTTCTTCTCCACTTAATATTGCTTGCGCTAATTGCAAAAAATTATTTGTAGCATTTTCTGCATTCCATTCTTCTACAAGCGTACTATATGCTTGTCTTCCTAAGTTTTCTCGCATTTTATCATTGTCAGATAATTGCATAACCATATTAAGAAGTTCTTCAGTATCGCCGTTTTTATAAATCATACCATTAATTTTATGTTTAATTAAAAAAGGCACACTTCCAATAGCATGACTAGCTACAACAGCACATCCACTGTTCATAGCTTCATTTAATACAGCTCCCCAGCCTTCATTATAATCACTAGTAAACAAAAAGATATCTGCTTTTTCCATATGTTTTCTAACTTCATCCGGATTCATAAATCCTGTAAAATCAATTACATCTTGCAATTGATTTTGATTAACATAAGTAACTAGATTTTCTTTCAATTCTCCATCACCAATTAGAATAAGTTTAAATTTATAACCATGTTGTTTCAGCAGTTTTGCTACCTTAATTGCAACTTCTGGGTGCTTCCATTTTAAAAATCTACCAGCCCATAATATAACAATTTTTCCATTTTTTCTTTTATTTTCAATTAATCTTTCAATATCGTATTTTTTAACTTTTGGGAAATAACCCCATTTATACTTTTTTTGGGGATATGCACCAAATAATTGCATATCATAAGCTGTATATGCACTCGCACATAATAAATACATATTTTTATTTCTATAGCGAGTATTCTGACTCCATATTCCATAAACAACTCTTGGGTCTAGAATTCTTATCAATCCTTCTTTTAAAATTCGTTCGGTATAACGAAATGTCACTTTATTATATTTCATTCTTTCTTGAATAAATATTTCTGGAGCAGATCCAATAATGACAACATCACTTTCAATTCCTAATCTTAATGCTAACTTATAGCATTCATTATTTTTATAACTTTTTAAAGTAAATGGATATTTCTCTCCCATATCTTCATACCCCATGTCAAGTCTTTCTTGTTCAATAGGTTCTGTTTCGACAAAAGTGAAGTTATCACCTATATGCTTCGTCATTTCTAAACAAAATGGTAACTGATGGTGATTTAAAAAATTCGAAAAAAAAGTTACTTTCATATTTTTGCCACCTTCTCATATATCTCAATTAATTTTTGATTATTCAACTCTTGATCATGGTCATATAAAGCTCTTTTTCTTGCTGCTTGTCCACACGATTCAGATATTTGATCATCATCAAAAAGTTTCATAATATAATGAGCCAACATGTATGGCGCATCACTTTGATATAAAAAACCTTCTTTTTTATCCGTTAACATATCTGGGATTCCTCCTACTGCAGATGCAATAACAGGCATTCCTAGTAACATTGCTTCTGCAACGGAATTCGATGAATTTTCGATAGATGAAGCTGATACAAATACATGACTTTTCAAATATCTTTCACACATCTCTTGTTCTGATAAATATCCTAAGAATTTTACATTATCTCTTAACCCATATTTACAAATTAGAAATCTTATATATTTGCTGTATGAACTTTCTTTTAATCTTTCGAGTTTTGATAAACAAAATACATCTTTACCAGTTGTATAAACTCGAATATCTTTATAGTATTTTTTTATAATTGCTACTGCTTCTAGTACATGATGAAATCCTTTCAATGGATAATATGATTGACTTATGAAAATAGAATTTCTTTCACAGCTCTTTAAATTCCATTGATTAATGTAAAAATTTTCTCTCATATTTTCATTACATTTGTAATAATTAATATCTCTATTTAATTGACTTACACATGCTTTATCCCATTCAGTACGACCAATCACATGCTGAACTTGTTGTAACGCTTCTTTTTCGTACTCCCCACGAATTTCAAATATCCTTTTTTGACATTGGATATTATCATGTTTTAAAAAATCTCTAAAAGTATATTTTTTAATGATGTTAATTGGTAATGAAGCATAATAATGTTTTGCAATATAAGAACATAAACCTTGTATATTTATAATTACTCGATTATCTAATCCTAATCGCTTACATGCTCTTACCATCGATAACGTATGAGGAAATTCAGTTCCAAAAATATGGATAATATCTGGTTGAATTTCTTTTAATAATGTTTCAAATACTGTTTCTAATTCTTTATCATAGACAGCAGGATTTTCATTTTTTTTAGAGAACCCATAATACTTGACATTCTCTTTTTCTTTTTTGACCATTTTCTTTTTATCATAAATTGGAAAAACTACAGACAGACATATATTTTCTCTTTTGGAAATAGTCTTAAAAATGCTATCAATCCAACTAATTCCTCCATTTTCTATTCCATATTCTTTTGAAATATTAGAAATAACTCCATTACATAGCCATAGTATATTCATATATTCATATTCCTACCTTTAATCATCTATTCTCTATCATAGTTACTCCTGGTAACACTATAAATAAAACTGTAAAAAAAGTCCCACTAATTATGGGATTTATACATGCAAGTATTAGATATATTACTAAAAAAATTCCAGCATATTTTTTTGTAAGATCATCTTTAAAATTACATAACATCTTTTTTTCAATATGATAAAATGTATAAATTATAAAAAGAAATGCAATTATTCCTATTCCTGCCATCAAATCAAGTATCGTTGAATGTCCACCTAACTTCTTCATATTATCAGAGGTAACCCAAGTACCCGAAATTGGATGTTCTACAAAAGCATCTATAGATTTTCCATAAGCATTGCCTCTTTCAGTAATATCTTCTCCTGTTACACTTTTACCTTCCAATGTCTTAGATAATTCATTCAATCTTTGTGAAATTGATTGGCTTTCTATATTCATAGCCATATAAGATAATCCATTTTCAATTTCTCCTTTCAAACCACTTAAAACTAAAAATACCAATACTGCAATGACACATAATCTTTTCAAATCAAATCTTCTTATAAGAATTATCATCCCATAACTTACAATTGCTAATAGTAATGCTGTTGTATACTGTGTTTTTACAACAAACATAATACTAACTACAGCAAAAAGAATTTCTACAATTCTTTTTGCTAATGGTGATAATTTTTTTTCAGCTAGCAAACAAAAAACGGGAATAGAAATTACTACACAATACGTAAAATCATATCCGCCTACATTATACATCGTACTAATTCTTATAATATTATCACTACTGAATGCCGCTAAATCTCTAGCTAATTCTGGATATATACTGAGTCCTATAAAACTTGTTATTCCTGTAATTAGCATCATAATCATAATACTAAGAGCTAGTTTTTTCATAAATTGAAACATGCTTCTATTGATCAAAAAAATCGCTAAAAATATCGGATAAAAACAAAGTAATATTGAATATAAACCAATTAATCCATCTTTATAAAATTCTCTGGCTACAAATATTATACACATCGCTAAAAACATTAATATATTATCAAAAACTACTTCTTTTTTTCCCCATTTACTACATGCAAAAATCGTAATATATAGTACTACTAAAATTCCCAGCATTATTATAGCTGTTAAAAAAGATGCAGTAATTGGTAAAAAGAAATAGCACATTACTATCAATGATAATAAAAAAAATAGTGTTTGCAAATTAAATGTCATTTTACTTTTAATTCGTATTTTCATATACTTTCTCCAACATCATTTGCTAACCATTTAATAATTCTTTGAGCTTGGTTCTTATTACTTTTGTTATTCAATACATATTCTTTTGCTAATTTACCCTTTTCTTTTAATTCTTCTGGAGATAGATTTAATATTTCAATTAATTTTTCTGCCATTCCATCAACACTTTCATTTTCTAATACATAAACATATTCTAAATATTCTTTTGGCATACCTGGCAACTTTGTCAATAATGTAGGAGTCCCTGACACCATATATTCCATATTTTTGGATGGAAATGAATACTTTGTAAATTCCTCATTAGATGGACGTGGATTAATTAACAATGTTGCTTTTTGTTGTTCCTCAACAATATAATTATTTGGTTTTAACCCAAAATACTTTATATTTCGATTTTTCTTACATAACTTTAATAACTCATTTTTAAAATCACCATTACCATATATATGTAATTCCGCATTGGGTATATTTGCTTTATCAAAGCCTTTTGCAAGTATTTCAATTCCATATTTCTTATCTAATATTCCTGTATACATACAGATTTTTTTCGAGCATTTTTCTTGTTTATAAATACTCTTATTTTTCATATTGATATCTACCATTCCTTCTACTATAATGTATGGTTTTTTCTTATGTGTGATATTTGATATGATATAATCATTCATTTGTTCAGTTAACAAAATATATTGATCATATAAACGTATAATGAAATTATTAATTCTATTTTTTCTTCCAAGTAATAAATCTGGTAAATCAGTCACGATACCTATAGATGGTACCCTCATAATCTTAGCTCCTAATATACTTCCTAAAGCAACAGACTGATTTAAGCAGTCAGCAATCAAAACAACATCTTTATTCTTTTTAGCAATTGAAATAAAACTAAACATAGATGTAATAATTGCAAAAATACGTTTGATTATAGGTAAATTAATGATTGTAGGATAATGATAAACAATTCCATTATTTTGTTCTGTTTCTTTTAAATAGATTTTTGTATTTGTATTGTTTCTAGTAACAGGCAATATTGTTAATGCAATAACTTTGCAATCATTTAATTTAAAACCATTCACGAGCAATTCATGAAATTTTTGTACTTGAAATCCATCATAATTTGTATCAGTTTTAAATGTCTTTTTAATTTTTCTTTCTGACATTAAACATGAAGCATATACTATATTCATTTATTATTCCCACTTTCACTATAATCATTCAAAAAATCCATATGAACCTTTGCCATAGTTTCAAATGTGTATTCATGAATCTTTTTTAATGAGTTTTCTCCCATTTTTTTTCGTAATGCTTCATCTAATATAAGTTTATTCATCTGTTCATAAAGTATATTTTCATCTTCTACTGGCACAATATAACCATTTTCACCATTTTTAATTAATTCTAAACCCGCAATACACTTATCTGTTGTTATAATTGGTAATCCATACGCCATAGCCTCGTTAATTACTAATCCCCATACGTCTTCTCTTGTAGGAAATACAAAAAAATCTGCACATTTATAGTACTTCGCAAGCTCATTTGTCCTTTTAAATCCAACAAAATGGACATTATCCAATTTTAATTGTTTTTTCATTAAAATATACTCATCTGTTGGTATTCCTCCAATAAGGTAAACACCTATATTTTTTGATAATTTTTCACATGCCTTTAATAAAATATCAAATCCTTTTCGAGGAATAAACTGACCTACTGTAATAATTACTTTTTCTTCTTGTATTGATAATTCTTTTCTTAAAATTCTTTTTTCGTCTTCACTTAGAACTTGTTTCAAAATATCTTTTTCATAAATAGAAGTAAATGGATATTTTACTAATTTATCCTTTGTTGCACCATACATTAGAAAATACTCATCTCCTACAGGAGTTGTACTAAAATACAGTTTTGCACCAGACATGATGTGCTTTTTTATTTTTTCTTTAAACCCTTTTCCATCTTTAGCGAAGCCACCTTCACTTTCCAAAAAATAATCAATTTTCTTCCAGCGCAGATATTCAATAGCAATTATTCCCGTTGGAGTTGCCATATTAGAAATAAATATATAATCATACGCATCTTTTTTTAAATACTTTATTACCGATGGACAAAACGCCGCATCTACATCGGTAGAAACTCCCTTTAAGATAATACCTTTAAAGTTTTTAAAATTATACTCTTTCCAACTATCATCGCGTTCAGTCGATGTTGCTTTATCAAATAATACCGTAAGTTCACAATATTTCCCTAATTCATTGAAATAATTTACCATATACGGTGATGGTACATTTACCATATATAAAATCTTCATAATTCACCCTATTCCATTACTATATACTTTTTCGCGCTCCGATAAGTATAAAAGTAATTGGTTTATCTTTCATACTTTCTGCAAGCTTCAGAACCCATTTTCCACCTTTGCTTTCACTCATAATATCTGGTGCTACTGCTAATACAACTTGATTCTCGCTTGGAATTTTTAATTCATTTCTTAAACTTTTAGTATTCTGTTCTTTAAATATATTCGTATCAATTCCATTATGAATAATTGATATTTTCACATTTTGAAGAAAAGACATTTTTACCCTTTTTGCCAGCCATTCACTTGGTGCTACTATTTCCACATCCAATCCATTCATCGCTTTTCTTTTCATACTAAACATTTGCTTTGTTCTATCAATAAATAAACTTTTAGGATATTCATGTACTGCTGGGCACTTACCACAACCATGCATAAAATTTGTACAACTATATGCATGACCACATTTTCCAGTGTACATATATTCACAGTGGAATGTCCACACTACTTTAATCTTCCTTTTCTTGATATATTCAAGCAGAGGTTTGATATTTACAAAATAAGCATGCAACTCATGGATATGGATCACATCTGGCTGAAACTCTTCTATATACGCTATTAATCTTTTAGTAGACAACGGAGAAAAGCAACCGTTATATCCTGTGATTCTCGCAAGTCCTGCATGGATATTGGTTTCCCAGTCTAAGCCAAATTTGTATATTCCCTCTTCGTGGATTTCGTCACCTCTTCCATAGCATATAGCTGCTTCTCTTCCATCTTTTTTCAATCCTTTAAAGAGATTATATACAATTTTTCCGGTTGATGAAAATTTACAATTAACATCAATTAACAAAACCCTTTCTTTTCTTCCTTCCCTGTCATACACTTTCATGTATTCTCGAATCATATGTTCATTTGAATACTGACTTTGTGCAGTCTTTGCCAAATCCGAGTAATCTTTATGTAAAATCGTTTCAACTTTTTCTTTTAAGCCCTCAATATCTCCATATTCCACAAATGAATCTTCATTTGTAATACTGGTTTCTTTTGTGCCACCTGTATCAAATCCGGCAACAGGCGTTCCACAACACTGCGCTTCTAAGCAAGTTGTAGGAAAATTTTCTTTTTTACTGCATATAACAAAAACATCTCCTAAAGAATAGTACTTAGCCAACATTTCTTGATCTTTTATAACTGGAAGTACTCTACAATTATCTCCATAATCCATTTTATACCTCCTTATAAATACCTGCTTGTATTAATTCTTTTTCGCTTGGTGCTGTAATTAGTACAGCTTTCAATCTTCCATAATAAACAAACATACTTCCACCTGCTGCAGCGTGTGCATGCCCTTCGTAAAGTACCTTTTTCAAATCATCTATTCCAGATGCTCCTCCGATAGCTGTAACTGGAATATTTACAGAGTCTACAACATTTTTTACAAGTTCTATATCATAGCCATGCATCACACCATCTTGATCAATAGAATTAATAATAATTTCACCAGCTCCTAAATCTTCGGCTTTTTTTGCTAATTCTATAGGTGTTATATTTACTAACTCATGCCCATCAACAACCGCACATTCATATCCTTTATTCGTTTTTTTCGCATCTATTGATGCCACAATACTTTGACTTCCAAATAATTTAGCTGCTTCCGTTATTAAATTTGGATTCTTGATTAAACTTGTATTAATTACAACTTTTTCATATCCAATAGCTAATAATTCACGTATTTGTTCTATGTTTGTAATTCCACCTCCATAGCTTAGTGGCATAAATGCTTCACTTGCTATATCTTTAAGTAATTCAAAATCAGGTTCTTTTTTATTTTTTGTAGCCCCAATATCCAATATAGAAAGCTCGTCAATTCCTTTTCGATTAAATATTTTTACTGCGTTTACTGGATCTCCAAGGTATGTTCGCTTATCAAAATTTACTGTTTTTATCAAATCCCTGTCATCTACTAATAGTACAGGAATGATTCTAGGTCTTGTAAACATTCTTAGAATTCCTCCACAAAGTTTTTTAATAATGCCATTCCAAAATCATGGCTTTTTTCTGGATGAAATTGAACTCCCATAACATTATTTTTACATACAGCAGCCGCAAATTTATATCCATAGTCACATGTCATCAAGATATTTTCTTCACAGTCACATTTTGCATGAAAAGAATGTACAAAATAATATCTTTGTTTTCCTTTGAGATTTTTAACTAATGGATTATTTTTTTTGAAATCAACAACATCCCATCCCATATGAGGAATTTTTAAATTTGTATTTTCTAATTGAAATCTAACTGTTTCAAAAGGAATAAGTCCTAATCCTTCTAATTCTCCTTCATCACTTCTTCTACCTAGTAACTGCATTCCTAAACAAATTCCTAAAATTGGTTTTTTATCAATTGTTGCAATTTTCTTCACAAAATCTACCAAACCTTTTTCTGTTAATTGACTCATTCCTGCATCAAATGCACCTACACCTGGTAAAATATACTTATCACATTTTTCTAAAATAGTAATATCTGAAGATATTACAGATTTTGCACCAATAACCTTCAACATATTTTGAATTGACCCGAGATTCCCAAGCCCATAATCTATTATTCCTATCATAACTAAATCCTCAAATTTCTATTTTCTATTCCTAGCAACTTACTTATCTTTACACCTAATTTAATCATCCACATAGAATTCTTATAATCATTTGGAGTATGATTTGGTCCATCTATAATTGCATCGAATTCTTTTACAGAAATACCTAATTTCTTTGCTATATATTCTTTATCCTGTTGCATTTGATCAGGATCATATGGTGGTTGTTCTAATCGTTTTAATGCTTCTTCTCTTGTTATTGTACCTGCAAGAATTTCATTAGATAAAACATTTTTCCTTGTATCAAATCCAAATTTATGTGGTAAATAATAGCCTTCAAAAAATCTTGTAAATACATTTTCATAGTGCTTATTTTCATACTTTTCCCAACCATACTTTTCATGAAGTAAATTTTCTGCTTCAGATTTATTATATACAACATAATCTAATGGATAAGCTCTATGCATTCCTTTAAAATAGCGATAATAAATCTTATATTTCAACATCCCACACATAGGATAAGTATTCAAATTTCTATTTCCAAATTTCTTATGAATATCTTTTGCCATTATCAAATCATTCATATATAACCATTCTACTGGTGGACGTATAAATTCTGTTGCACTATTAGAACCTGTTAAAACATATTTAATATTGTGCTTTACTGCATAATTATATAATCCTGCAAAAATCGCATGATCTTGTGGAAAATCTTGTGAAGATATTCCAGATTTAAAAAATGCAAGCTGCAAATCAGCCATTTCCTTCCAATTTACAACTTCTGTATACATATCAAGATCAAGACCTTTTACAATTTTTTCAATATTTTCAACCGCTACATTAAGGTTCCATCCTGTATCTACCACAAAAGCTAAAGGCCTTAAATGCATAACTTCTTTAGCTATGTATGCAAGATAAGAACTATCAGCACCGCCGGATAAGCCTAAAATACAATCGTACTCACTGTTTTTTCCTGCTTTTTTTATTTTTTTAGCTAATTCCTGAAGTTCATCAAATCGATTTTCATTCGGTTTCCAATATGGCGCTATATTTTTATCAAAGTTTCTACAATGATCACAAACTCCATTTTCATCAAATGTTATCTTTGAATCCGTTGTATCCATTACACATCTTGTACATCTTTGATATGGTCTATTCTTCATAAACATTTCCCCCTTATCTTTATTTAAAAAAATTAATTATTTTCTAATTCTTTTTTCAATTCCCAAACGTTCATATAATCTAATACCCATATTGTATAATTTTTCTTGACTTCTGAACTTTTCGGTACATTTTGGCATTTCATGATATCTCATTAATTCATTCTCACTAATTTCAAGTTTCTTAGCGATTTCTTTAAATAATTTTTTGCTTTCTTCTTCAGAAAGTGGTGGCTCTTCTAATATTTTTAAAGCTTCTTCTCTTGTCATTTGACCTGTTACTACTAAACTTGATAATTGTGCTCTTCGGATATCGTGACCAAATCTAGTTGGTGCCCACCATCCTTCTAGGAATTTTGTCAGTAAATCTTCAAAATGTTTTTGTCCATATGGAATATACCCATATTCTTTCCCTAATATATCAATCATTTTTTGTTTAGTTATCGGAACTAAATTTAAGGGTTTTAATGTCTTAACTCCTAAAATATAGGGAATCCAAAATTTATGCTTAAATCCACTAGTAAATGTATATTCTTTAATTGGTATATCACAATACTTATGAATAACATCTTTCATATAAGTTCCATCACCAGTTGGACCAGAACCTTGTTCCCATGACTCTGGATCTGCTATGATTTCTGTTGAAATATTGTATCCATTTAGTATATATTTAACACCCAATTTACGAGAATACTCATCAATAAGTGCGATAAAGGCATGATCTTGTGGAGCATCTAACATTTCTAAGCCTGTTCTAAACCATGCGAGTTGCATTTCTCGCATTTCATTCCAGTTCATTTTCTTAACATGCAGTTCAACGCCTAATTTATCTGTTATACGTTTTATATTTTCTTCTGCTACTGGAAGATTCCATCCCGCATCAATATGAAAAACAAACGGTCTAAGTCCCCATTCCTTTACTGCAAGATGCAACATGTATGAACTATCTAATCCTCCACTTAATCCAAGAATACAGTCATATTTTTTCCCTTTTCCATTTTTTTTAATTTCTTGAATAAGAGAATGAAGTTCTTTTTCATGTCCCATTCCATAATTCCATTTTGGAAGGATTCTTTTTTCATATTCATTGCAACGCATACATATTCCATTTTCATCAAATGTAATATCTTCATCTGAAGTATCCATTACACATCGTTTACAAATTTGATACTTTTTAGTCATCCTATCATTCACCTCTATCTAAAGTACTTTTCCATTTCATTCATTAATTTTTGTTTTTCAAAATGTTCTTCAAAGTATTTCCTACTTCTATGTCCCATTTCTATTAAATCTTCTTCCATTATTTCTTTTATTTTTTCACTTAATTCTTTAGGGTTACCAATTTCACTACATAGTCCACAATTTGCTTCTTTAATGATTCTTTCGGTTTCTCCTTGTGCAGATGCTATAATTGGCATTCCACATGCCATGTAACTTTGTAGTTTTGCAGGTATTGTTTTAGTCCAAAGTGAATCATTTTGAAAAGATAAAAAAGCAACATCACATGCACAAAGTAAATCAGGGATTTTTTTTGCAGATTGTCTAGGGATCATAATAAACATATCCTCTACATCTAATTCTTTTATCTTAGTATTAAACTCTTCTAAATATCTCCCATCTCCTACCATGACAAACTTAACATTTTCTTTATTAAGTAATTTTGCTGTATATGGTAGAATATCCAAACCTTGTGCTGTTCCTATATTTCCTGTAAAAATCACTTTAAAACTATTATCATTTGGAATTTCATCAATCGTCTTTGTCTCAGAAGGACGGTAGAATTCTTCAGCATATTGTGGCCAATAATGAACTTTATTTCTATCCACTCTTTCATTTCTATTACATATAGCTTCAACAAAACTTGGACTTGTTACAAAAATCTGATCTGAATTTTTGTATATGTAATCCACCATCTTATTAATCGGATTAATTATCAATGGATTAGATATGCCAGTTACTGTAATAACATTTTCTGGCCATAAATCTTGAACATACAAGTAATGAGGTATTCTTAGTCGTTTTGCAAAACTAATTCCTGTTAAAACTTGTGTCATAGGAGAAACTTCAAAAGAGAATACATAATCAGCTTTAATATTTTTTAATTGACCTTCAATTACTCCACTTAACATAAAAGACATATAATTTAACATCATACCAATAGATCCTTTCCCTCTAGGGATAAGTGGAATACGATAAATTTCAATTCCATTCCAAATTTCATGTCTCTTTTTAGTTAAACCATATCCTTTAAAAGTTTTTCCCATCGGATAATTTGGAATACCTGTTACAACTGTAACCTTGTACCCTCTATTCACCCATTCTTGACACATATCATTAATACGAAATGTCTCGGGATAGAAGTACTGGGATACCACTAGAATATGTTTTTTAGTGTAGAGCGACGTGTGATCCTCCTTATCAGAAGATTCTCTTCCTTCTGTTTTTTTTATTGAACTTACTACTGAATTAATTTGATAATCAATTCCTGAATATATAGATAAAGTATGTTTATATGTAGAATTCCCAAATGCTTTATTTACTAAAGTTCCTATCTTTCCAGGTACTTTTCCACCAAGTAAAACTGCTAACTTCATTGGTCCACCCAGCAGTTTTATATTGTTACCACTGACTTTACTAATTTCTTCAACCATTTTACTTGTATTTGTCCAATCATCATTTTGTGGAATTAATACAATTGCATTTTCCTTAAATTCTTTAACTAAGATGATTTGACATAAAAACTCACATAGATTGTCAATATGAAGCATACTTCTTTCATTATCTACCTTTGGAAATACTGGAAGTTGTTTAGCAAGTTTTGCTAATATTGGATAATTACCTTTACTTCCTTTTCCATAAATCATTGGTGGACGTAAAACAATTACTTTAAAATCATCAGCAGCTAAATCTCGTACAGCCACATCTGCTTGAAGCTTACTGTCTCCATAGAAATTAGCTGGAGTTGGAACAGTATTTTCATCAATAATCTTACTTTTGCCATATGGTGCTGATTCACCATAGACAATCATGGAAGACATAAATATAAATTCCTTAACCCCTTCTGCTTTTGCTTTTTTACATACTTCAACTGTTAAATCAGTATTAACTGCATAGTATTTCTCTTTCGTACTTTCATCTACATTTCCTACATCTGCATGAGCAATACCAGCTACATGAAAAACAACATCATATTTTGAAAAATCTTTTTCTTTCCATTTTGGATTAAGCATATCCAAAGATTCTATTTCAATATTCAAATAATTTTTCTTTGCATATTCTTTAAATGATTCTCCAATATAAGAACCAGCACCAGTTATCAACACTCTTTTTTTACTTTCTTTATCAACTTCAACTGTTTCGCCAAAACCAATATGTCCTATAAGTTCTTCATCAGATTTATCATCCGTATAATGTCTAGAAGTTGTTTTTTTCATCTCACCCGTACCACCTTCTACAACTGATTCATCTTTTCCAAAAACATGAAGACTCTTTAAGAATACTTTTGCATCCATCCTAGGTCCCATATTTTGAACATAGTCTCCATCTAACTTAGCTTTGTCTGGTATTTCAAGTTCATCTCTTCCGTTAATTTGAGCCCATCCTGTAAGCCCTGGTTTTACATCATTTGCTCCATATTTATCTCTTTCAGCAGTTAAGATATCTTGATTCCATAATCCTGGTCTTGGCCCAATGACACTCATATTTCCAATAAAGATATCCCAGATTTGTGGAAGTTCATCTAAGCTATGCGCTCTTATAAACTTTCCTACTTTTGTTATATATTGATCTGGATTATCTAACATATGTGTTGGCACATCATGTGGTGTACTCATTTTCATTGAACGAAACTTATGCAATTTAAAATACTTTTTATTTTGTCCAATTCTTTTTTGTGTAAACAAAACTGGACCTGGATCTTCTACTTTGATGGCTAGTGCTATCATTCCCATGATTGGACTTAGTGCGACTAAACCACCAAAAGATAAGACAATGTCTATTCCTCTTTTGACATATCTCTCATAGAAACCTGCTTGATGATTACTTTCACCAACTGCTTCAAGATGCCCCTTCACACCATCTGCATTTTCTTTATCTTCTTCATTTTCTACAAAGTATACTTTTTTACCTTCTAAAGGATTTTTTTCTTTAATATCATCGTCATATACAGACTCACCTTTTTTCAATTTAGCAAGAACCATCATACCAACAAAAGCGGTTGAAACAACTGCTGATGTCACTCCTACAACTCTCTTTACTTTTCTTTTCATCTCTTTTTTCATATTAAAAAAAACTGATATCCATACCAGTCTTCTCCTTCTCCTCCCTAACAAATTCATCATTACTATTAGCTGTTACAAGTGCTTGTTTAAAACCTCTTCTGACACTACCAGACTCTATTTTTTCAAAATCTTTAACTTTTCCTCCAGATTCAACAATTGCGCCTGCATTAATGTGAACACATTTTCCAAGTGTTACATCATGATCAATGATTGCTCCAACTGAAATAATGGAACCTTTCTTTATTTTTGTATGAGCATTAACAATTGCTTGAGGTTCAACAACTGTTCCTCCTTCAATCGATGCACTACGTGAAATATAGGCTGTCGGATGAATTAAAACAGGAACTTGGTATCCGAGCCGTTCTAATAAATCAATGAGTTTATTCCTTAATTTGTTATTTCCAATGCCAACAAAAGCATTACGATACTCTTTAAAGTTTTCTAAATCTTTTATCTTCCCAATAGCATGACTGTTATGATCATCAATAAAATCAATTCTTTCATAACCTAGATCTTGTGCTATTTCTTTAACAACCTGTCCATGACCTCCAGCTCCAACGATAAGTAAGCTTTTCATATCATCCACTCCCTTCTTTTAACTAAAAAAGAATATAGTTTGCCTATCCAATAAGTGCTTATATTGGACTAGGTAAACTATATTCAAATAAGATGTATAGGCGGCTCCCCCTACGCTATACTTCATTATTTTGCATTTCTATTCCAGCTTTTAATTTCTTGTTTAAGAATTCAATATTCAATACTGCTTCATGACTTTTCTTATCTACTGCAACTATATATTCTTCTAATTGTTTCAATGGTCCTTCAATAACCTTTGTTCTTCCATTGACCTTATATCCTTTTGACATCACCATAATGTATTGTTTATTCAAAAGTATATCTAGAAGTTTTATTTCTTCTTTTGTTAGTGCTGATACTTCTTCTTTTTTTAGTTCTCTAATTACTCCATCTCTTTCTTCTTTCATAAACAAAAGCAATGTATCAAACTCAGTCTGATCCATATTTGTCTTAATAAAGAGATATCCTGGAAACATAGTCTGGATAATAATCTTATCTTTAGAACGTATATATTTTTGCATTCTTGGTATAAAAGCTTCTGTATCTTTTTTGAGATTGAATGTCTGATAGAGCTTTTCTATCTTTAAGCTTTGACAGAATAAAACATAATAATTCAATATCTTGTTACCTGCCTTTTTAAAGTTCACTATTTAAACATTTCTTTTGCGATATTTCTAGCAACCATGCTATATATACCTGAACCTACTATTAATAAATTTTTAATCATAGTACTATCTCCTTTGAAATTTTAATTAGACTTAACTTTCTGTAAGAGATTTTTATGAATAAATAGATTTCCAACTTCTTTATAGTCATAATCGTTATTTAAGTTGCCTTTTATATTCCAAATAAAACCAATATCATCTAGCTTCTCTTTATGTTCTAATGGCATCTTTCCTAGCTTATAATTTCTTCTCTGTCGGATAATCCAGTCAGATAGTTTCTTTCCACTAGATGTGATATAGTCCATTGGAACATTGAGATGACCAAACTTGAGATAATACTTCTTAGCTTCCTCATACATGGACCACCAGCGATTGTCTTTTCTTCCAACTTCTTCCATAGGCAGTGTTTTCAACATCTCAATCTGCTCATGAGTAAGTTTTCCTTCTTGCATAGCTTTCTTTTGAGAAACAATCCACTTACCTAACCATACACCTTGGATTATTTCCTTTTGAGAAATATTGAGATTTCCATGTTCTTCATAATATTGTTTAGTTAAATCAAAACGATGTTCCCAGCTATTTGGATTCCAGTTCATGCCAATTTCCATTAAACGTTCTATACGTTCAGGAGAAATCTTATTTTTTTTATAAACATTTCTTTGCCTCTGTATCCAGTTACCTAAAGGGAAACCACTAGGAGATTTATATTTAACCGGAACATTTAAATGTCCATACGTTTCATAATATTTATTAGCTTCAAGAAATCCGTTTTCCCAGATGCGATCTACTCTATCCATCCAGTCCATACCGATTAAATCTAATCTATTGATTTGGTCTTCAGTTAAAGGAGTTCCTTTACCTATTCCTTTACGAAGCTTTCTTTGTCTTCCAATCCAACTTCCTAGTAATATTCCATCTTTAGTTTTATAATCCATTGGAACGTCTAGATTGCCATGCTCTTCGTAATACTCTTTAGCTACTTGATAGTTCTGTTCCCAGAAATGGTCTAAAGCATTCCAAATCATGCCTATATCTTCTAATTGTTTGATTCTATCGGATTTAAGATATTTTTGATGTATACCTAAGCTGTACCATCTTCTTATAGAACTAATCCAATTACCTAAAGAAACACCATCTTCTGTTATGTATCTTGCAGGTACTTCTAGGTTTCCATATTGTTCATAATACTGTTTAGCCGCTCTGTAGTTCTTAGACCAATTCAAGTCGTTATAGCTTTCCCAAATCATTCCTATATCATCTAGCTTATGGATTTGTTCATCTGTTAAACTTCCAGTTATTGTACCTTTACGAATAGCTTTTTGATTAGCTATCCAGCTACCTAATGCATAACCTTCTTCAGTAATGTATCTAGCTGGTACTTCTAAGTTCCCATTATCTTTGTAGTAATCTTTTGCACATGCGTAATACATGTCCCATGTAGCTGTAAGAGTATCATTGAGTTTTTCAAATAATTCTCTACAGTTTCTTACTTCGTCTACAACTTTAAATTTCTCATTAATTATTTCTTCACTTTCACCAAGAGAACGGTAATAAGATGTAGCTACTTCCATTTCTTCTTTGACTGAGTCAATACTATAAAGATTTTCAATGTTTAATACGATATCGAATATGACTGCATTTGTTTTCTTACTTGCAGATAATGCTCTACCAATCTGCTGTTTATAGACTATTGGTGATACTGTTGGTCTTAAAAGAATGACTCCACTTATATCGTCAACATGAATTCCTTCATTTAATGCATCTATACAATAAAGAAGTCTTAAGTGATTATTATCATTATCTTCTTTGAAGTCCTTAAATGCTTTGTCTGCTCCTGGATCACTGGAATATACAGAATATATGTGTGGTTCTTTATCTACCTTAGAGAACCACTCTTTATGTTTCATCATCTGATCCATATGTTCCTTATTTGAACAGAATACTATGTATTTGCCATGTGGATCAGACATATGTTTTTCGAATATCTCATCTAATCCATCGGCATTTTCTAACGCTCTTTTTAATTCATCTAAATATTTTTCTGCCTGATCTTTAACAACTTTACTTTTAGTTTTCTTAACTCTTATTTCGTATTTTTCTAATGTGTTCTGATAGTAATACATTGATAATACGTATTTAGGTGGATTAAGAATTCCTCTTACAATTGCTTCACCTAAAGTCATTTGAGAAGCTATGTTGCCATCAAATAATTCCTGAGCCATATCTCTTTGGTTATCTAGATAACGAATATTGGTTGCAGATAAACCTAAGACTGGAACATCTGAAAAAGTAAACAATAGTTTTTCTACACCCTTTTGCCAGAATGTAGCACCCGCTCTGTGGTATTCATCAAGGATAATATAATCAGGATGTATTGCTTGTATCTCTTCTTTACTCATGCCCATGAGTTTGGCATAAGTAAAGAAGACAATATTATTAGGTTTGAAACCATTAGTTGCTTGAT